>Ga0208157_1000763_pt1 | contig 16322 bp, 13 predicted proteins | sample 5_EtaG_FD_184077 | JGI IMG/M metagenome (GOLD analysis project Ga0208157, IMG submission 184077) | Marine viral communities from the Subarctic Pacific Ocean - 5_ETSP_OMZ_AT15132 metaG (SPAdes) (version 2) | ecosystem: Environmental > Aquatic > Marine > Oceanic | place: Pacific Ocean | collected...
TGAAGAGAAAAAAAGATGTAGTTATAGAGAAGCTTTATATGGTAATGTAAAATTACCTAAAAGTGAGGCAGGAAAGTTAGATGCATTAGGTATTAAATACTCTATATCTGGAGACAATGTATTATTAAAATCTATAATACCTGCAGAGGCTTATAGATATCAAATTGCAGGTAGAGGTTCTGGGGATAGAAATGATATTCTAATATCAGAATCAGAGGGTAGAATGAATCAACTAAATAAACAGCTTGATTGTAGTTTAGATTTTAACTCTCACGAAGATTGTAAAAATTATGTGAGTGACCCTAACAGTGGAAATAGTAGTAGTAGTAACAGAAGCAGCGTATTGTAATGAATGAAGATTTAGACTCATTATTGGTAGATTTTTATGGTAAGTATACTAATGAAAAACTTGACCAAAATAAGATAAACTCTATAAAACAAACCTATGGAGATGATATTGATGGATTACTTAAAGACCTGTACTCCAAATATGGTGGAGCTCAGCTAGATGATGATAAACTGAACACCATAAAAGAAACTTATGGCTTAAAAAAAAAAGACCAATCAGAAGAAAATTTGGATGGGGAAGATATTACGTCAGATGGGGAAACTGGTGGTTTGGACTCTTCAGAGGGTAATGTTCCATTATACACAGTCAATGGAGCCACAGTATCAAGACAAACTTTAATAAGTCAAGTAAATAAAGAAGAGTTTCTAGATTCTGTAGTTAGTGGTGAAATAAATGTTACTATCAACAATGATGATGAGTTAACAAATTTATTAGTTGAAAACATAGAGAACTATAAAGAGTCTCAAGCACCAGAAGAAGAGGAATCTAGAGATAATGATATTATTACTAAAAATGAAATAGATTCTAGTAACCCAACAAAATCTGTAGAAAAAGAAAGTCTTGTACCTATAACTACTGAAAATAAAAATATAAACTTTAATCCAACTTTAACAAACAATTTAGTTAATCCAGCTGTAAACACAGCTATTGAAGAATTAGGTAGTGTTTGGGAAAATCATGTCCCACTAAATATAGAGAGTGCCTTTAGAGATGAAGATTTAAATAATAAAGTTGGTGGGCATTCGCATTCATATCATCTGCATGGCATGGCTATAGACCTAACAGGACCATCTTCTAAAGAGTTTTTGAATTGGGTAAACAACACTGCAGAGGGTAAAAAATGGGCTAATAAATGGACAGAGGGTGCTGGTGGAGGTCCAGGCATCATCATAGAAGACGAAGGAGGACCAAGAGAGCATGTTCATGTTCAATTTAAAAGAAATTTAGGAAACAGGCAATCTATTGAGGATACTATTCATGGAGAGTTTCATAACCATGAACACCTTGACCCAGAATTTAATCCACCATCTACTAAAGAAGAATTAATTAATGACCTAGAGAATCGTGGTAGATTTGCTTTATCTACAAATAAAATTGATAATGGTTTTGATATAACAGACCTTTTATATAAAAGTCATGCAGGAAAAGAAAGTAATATTCCTAACTTAAAATTGTCTGATATTTCTCATTTACTTGATGAAGATGAAAAAAGATTACTAAACCATTACATTAAAGGTAGTGAGGACTTTAAGGGTAATCCAACAAAATATCTTTTTATGCCTGTTAGCTCTATGAAAAAAGGAGAGTATTGGAAACAATGGTGGGGAGATGTTAGACACCCAAATGATAAAAAAACTTATTTTAATATTATACAAAAAGTAGAAGAAAAAATAAACCAATACCTTACCTCTGGATGGGAGCATTTAGGTAACTCAGAATATAAACATACTGAAACAGGTGTAGTTATATCTCCTGATATGACAGGTGGAGCAAACCCATTACTAGCATCTTCCTCTGCTTTACCAGAATTAATAAATCAAATGCAATCTGACCCTAATTTCTTAAAAGATATAAATAGTGATGGTATCGCTGAAAATTTTAATGGGGGGCTTATAAATCAATTATATGAAAAATTTAATCTAGACAACTCTACGTTTTTAAAAGGAGAGATAGAATCAATATCAAACGAGGATAAAAAACAAATAAAAAAATCAGAATATGATTTAAAAGCTGGTCAATTTACCCTAGAGCTATTTGATAATTTATCTAAAAGCATGGAGGGTTCTAAGAGTATGTCTGAGATAAATAGAAAAACAGAACAAATTGGAGAAGAAATAATATTAGCTGAACAATGGTTAAAAGAACAATTAGCTTTAATTAATGATTTTCCAACTTTAGCTCATGGTCCTTTAGATACTAGAGGCATGAAACAAAGCGACCTAAACAGATACAATAAGCTCGTTAGTGATTTTAATAATTTTAGAAACACAAAATACGCTGAATTAATATTAAAAAGAGAAAATCATTTAAAGGGAGATAACAATGTTTTACTTTTAGATAAACTTATAAATGGTTATAACTCTTCTTTAAATTATTTAATGTCTACAACAGATGAGCCAGTATATAAAAAGAGACAAGATAAATTATTAAAAAGAAGAAATGCTAGTCAGAAAGCTTATAATGAATCTACTTGGTTAGGAAAAGGTTTAAGAAATATTTCTTCAGTAACTTTAGGAACTTTGGGTAATTTTGTGGAAAGTATATCTTCAATCCCACAACAAGCAAAAGGTATATTTTCTTATGAGAATGAATATGATATGACAGATAAAATTGCAGGAGTTACATCTGAATTTATTACTAAAAACATGGAAGAGGCTGGAACTTCTTGGTTATACAAACCAACTAGTTTAACAAACTCTGAGAGTATGGGTAATGTTTACTATGCGAATGTAGAAGATGGCACTATTATTTTTGATAGCAATAATGAAATAAAAAACATTATAACTAAAGATAATTATGTTATTAACCCTGAGTCTGATAGGTACGCAAACATAATAAAAGAATACGAGAATAATAAAGAAAGTTACCCAACACAGAAAAAGAAAGAATGGGGTGGTTCTTTTTATAATCTAGCACACGCAACTACTGACTTTATATTAGATATGACTATAGCCAAGAGAGTTGGGGGTGGTACAAAAAAACTAACAAACTCAGCGAGAGCTGGTAAGTTTGGTTTTTATGCAGGTCTTTATGGGGCAACCAATATAAGAATGTATAATATGTATTATGCAGAAGGAATTAGACAAGGTATGTTACCTGGAGATGCATCTGATATGGCAAGTCAAGCATCTTTAGTTTCTTCTGTAATAGAGATTGCTACACCTGATTTTGGAATGATTAACCCATCAGTTAAAAGAATGGCTACAAATAAAGCTTTAGATGCGATAAGCGATAGAGTTGGAAAAGACGTGGTAGACGCTGCTATAAAAAGAGGTATTGTTAATTCTGTTTTTAGTAAAAAGGCATTAAAGTATGGAGTTATAGAGGGTGGTGAAGAACTTGCTCAGGGTGCTGCTGTTGATTTAATAAAAGACCAATGGTGGAATAAATATGAATTTGACACTAAGTTTAATGTTAATGACGCTCTTGAAGAATTTACCATAGGTGCTATTATAGGTTCTGGTGCAACAGCTGTTACAGATGTCAGCTCTTCATTTAATAAAGAATATATAAAATCTGGAATGTATAAAGATGGAATGTATCATGCTTATACAAACCAAGAAGACACCTTCAAAGCTATAGATAATCAAATTGGAAAAGAAGTTATGGTTGGGGGTAAACTTAAAACTTTTACAAAAAATGATGCTAAAAAATTAAAAGATGGTCTTAAAAATAAGTTTAAGACTATGGAAAACCTTATTGGAAAAACTAGTCTAAGTGACTTATCAAAAAGAGAATTATTAAACTTAGTAGAGTATAAGCAAAACGCTGAAGGATTACAAGGAAGTTTAAATAAAGATGTACAAGAGGAGGTTAAAAAAAGAATAGAACAATCTGATAAAGCAATAAATAGAATACTTAAAAATGAAGACCCTGTAAAAGTTATGTATGATTTATCTTCTTCCATTGATTTTGAGGTTAGAGAATATGTGGGTAACTTTATGGACATAAGTAGATTGGGTATAGGTACTAAAGCTTTAATAAGAAGAATAACTAAAGGAGATTCATTAACAGAGTCTCAACAAAAAGATTCTTTAGATGCAATAAAAAGAAGAATAACAACATTAGATGCTCAAGAAAACCTAAATCAAGAACAAAAATCAGAATTAGCATTATTAAAAAAATTAGAAAAAGACGTTACTAATATAAAAACAATAAAAGATGAAAAGATTATCACCAGAGGTAGAGGCAAGACTAGAGGAGCTTCCAGAGGAACTAAAGGTACGAGTATTAGAGAAGATATTACAGAAGCTGACACAGAGCAAGACAGAACAACCCTCAACCAAAACATTGGAAAACCAGTCTCCTATAAAGGAAAACAAGGAATCTTAGATAAAAATAAAAATGGAGAGTTTGTTCTTAAAACTCCAGGAAGGGGTAAGGGTATAAAAATAAAAGACGCTGGAACTGGTAGAAAAAGACTATCAACTGTAGGTTTAAAATATGAAGGTAAAAAAGTTTCTGTAGACTCAAGTGGTCAACTTAATATAGATGGTAAGGATACAGGTAATATACTTGGTTTTTCTAAAAATGATACAGGCTCTTTAAACTCTATAATTACTTTAGACAACCAATACAGTGAAGAGATAAAAAATAAAGCTATTAAGAAGTTTAATTCTTTACAGAAACAAAGAAACCAAGGAAAAATAACAACTCAACAATTTAATGAAGCTGTAAGTAAAACCAAAGGATTAACCCTACAATCTAATAATAGTATAAAATTTGGGGCTGCAGCTGGAAAAATAACAAACGATATATTGTCTGCTGGAAACGCTGATGTTATAAGCATGAAAGATGTTGAACAAATGATTGAGGAGGCAATAGATGAACTTGGATATGAGACTGAACAAAATCAACAAAAAGAACAAGATAAAAAACCTGTTGATAAAAAGAAAAAATCTAAAAAAGAAATAAAACAACAAAAAAGAGTTATTAATCCTCTATTTGACAGCGTTACAGATAACAATATAGATAGTTTAATAGATGAATACTCTAAATACGAAGGAGAGGTTTATGATAGAAAAGTTAAGGTTCTTAAAATAGTTAAAAAATTATATAATAGTTTAGGTTTTAATGTAACTATACATAAAGATGAGGCATCCCTGAGAGAGTTTTTTGCTAGCAATGGAGTTAATTTAAGTGAGATAGGTAGGGCTATTATATCTGAAGAAGGTATTGATGGAGGCACTCCTGAAATACATATTAATTTAGATATAGCTAACCCTAATACAATGTTTCATGAAAGTGCACACCCATTTATAACTTCATTAATTAAAATGTCTAAAACAAACCCTGAAATTAAAAAAGTTTTAGATGGTATAAAAAAAGATTTAGAATCTATAGAGGGGGGTAAATATATGAAATTTGCTAAATTAGGATATGCAAAAGGTAAGGGTGGTGCTCTTTTAAGAGATACAGATGTTAAAGATAAAGATATATCAAATCCTGATAAGGTTTTAGAAGAAGCTATGGCTGAGTTTTTAGCAGACGCTGGACTAAAAAAGTTTGATGAAAACCAATCTACATTAAATAAAGCAAAATCTTATATTCAATCTATTATAAAATATTTACTTGGAGTTGACACAAATGCTCCATTAAATTTAACCCTAAATGATTTAAGTGAAATAACTAACTTAGATGATGTTACTAAAATATTTACTCAAGCTACATCACGTGGGTTAAACATAAATGAAAAGAAAAGAGGAAAATCTACTGGGGAAATGAAGTCTCAATACAATATTGATGACCAGTTCAAATCCCATAAAGAAAATGGTGGGTCAACTTATAACAACTTTTTTGGTAATGTTTCTGGTCCATATGCTATGGTAGGTATATTTCCTGAATTAGGAAAAATTGTAAAAGGTGGAGATGTAACTAAAAAAGAACTAGAAGAATATAGAGCTGCAAATCAAGAGCTACTAGATATGGATAATCATGTTGCTGTTGGTACATGGTATGATTCTGAAAGTAATCAAACATACTTGGATATTTCTGTAGCTATACCTATAGAAATGATAGAAGAAGCTAAACAACTTGGTAGAGAATATAATCAAAAGGCAATATTTAATTTACAAACCTTTGAGGATGTTTCTACAGGTGGTACAGGTGAGACTGTAGCTCAGGGTGATGCTACAATAAATGAAAGAATACAAACAATAAAGGACCTTATTGGTCAACCTGATGTAAAAAACCAGAGAGTGGTAACATTGGGGGGGTCAGGTTTCTCTAGTCTAAATACCTCTATTAAATTTTCTGACATAACTCATGGCACACCAAAACAATGGCTTAAAGAGCTTAAAAAATATGGTGGTTCAAATCTTTCTCAAGAAATAAAATTCATGGGCATAAAGGATTTCTTAGATTCAGTTGAAAGGTCTTATCCAGATGGTATACCAAAAGTTGCTTTAGAAGACTATATATCAATGCATCAAACATCAATGCAGTTTAGTGGTAATACTATGAGTGTTATCCTTGGCAATGAGACTCTTGCTGATGTAGACTACGAGGTTGTTTCAAATGATGTTGGTGAAAAAGTTTTATTTATAAAAAACATTAAAGCACCAAACAGTAAAATGATGTCTAACATAGCACCTGTTGTAAGAAATATTATTTCATTTGCTTCTACAGAAAATTATAATGGAATTGCTTTTGAAAGTGGAGACGCTTTTAAAGGACCAAGAGCTGAGTTCTTTGATTCTGTTATACCTGAAGTTGTAAATGATATTATGCAAAGTATAGATTCTAAAGCTGGACCAGTATTATCAGAAGTAGGTGGTCAAGCTAAAACAACTATTGAAATAACAAGCCCAGTAGTTTCAGTTGTAGAAGATATGTTGAACCCATCTAAAGACACAGAGTATCAAGATGGATTTAATAATAATGCAAAAACTATTTATTCAACAGAATATAAAAACCAACTTGGTGGACAATGGCTTAAAGGAACATCTGATTTCTTTTCAGACTTCTCTTTTAGAAGAGAGTTGTTACCAATGGGGAATATACCTAAAAAGGTTTTTGACATGGAGTGGAGATATAAGTCTAAAATAAAAGCTGAAAAGTTTAAATTATTAAAGCTTGTAGATAGGATGAGGTCTGCTATAGAGGAAAACCAAAAATCTAACAACCCAATACCACTAAGAGTTATTAATGATGTCTTATCAGACCCAACAGTCAAAATACAAGAGTTAGAATCTGAAATTAAAAATTATGAATATGATTTAGAGAATTTAGATAGAGATGGCAAAACATACGCAGCTGGTGCAGTTATAGATAGAATAAGAGAGGTAGAAGAGCAAATAAAATCTTTAAAAGAAAATCATGTTGGTAAAGCTACAATGAAAGACCTTGAGTCTGCCCCAGAATTACAGAAATTAATAAAACAAGTTAGAAGAAAAGTTGATTCACTTAGTAGAAAATTAAAAGATGTTGTTGCAGATAAATTAGGAGTTGTTCTTGATAAGAATATGGGTATATATATTAACAGACAATATAGAATACATAATGACCAGGGATATAAAAAGAAAATGTTAAAAGCTATAAACGCTTTAATTAAAGCAAAAGCAGACCCTAAAAAAATAGAAAAAGTTGTTAAAAGATATGGTAAAGAAGCTGATTTAATACAATCTTCTTATGAGTTTATAAGAAAAACATTAGCAAATAAATATAAAAAGAAATATAAAAATGAAAATGAAATTACAGAGGAACAAATTTTACTAGATATAAAAAGAATGTTTAGTGATGGTCCAGAATCTAGTGATTTCATGAAAGCTGTTAACAGAGCAAATGATGTTAACACTGGTGTGTTCAAACAAAGAGAAGACCTTCCTGATGCTATATCTAATTTGTTTTCAGAAGCAAAAAATCCATTATTTAATATAGTTAGCACACTAACTAAACAAACCTCTGAGCTTGAAGCTCTAGAGTTTAAGGCTAATGCTGTAGCTGCAATGGAAGGAAGTTTGGTATATAGAGAGGATAATCTTCCACCTGAATTATCAGATACACACAGATACCCTGTTACATTAAAGTTTTCAGATGCTGTTTATTATACAACAAAAGAGGTTAAGGAGTTTATTGATGGAGAGGTGTATAACCCAACAGGTGCGTACAGAATAGCTCAAGTTATGAATGGTGCTATCAAGCTTGGTAAAACTGTTTACTCTCTTAAAACACACGTGAGAAACTTTTTAGGTAATATGTATTTTGCATCTATCAATGGTCACTTTTCTTATTCAGATATGAAAGAAAGTTTTAATGTTATGCAGAATTTGTTTGACAAATCAACAACTCAAGAAAGAGAGCAAATGTTTGCAACCATGATTGAGAATGGTATAATTGACTCTGTATATGCAGACGAGCTTCAAGATATTATGAGAGATGGAGACTTAGGTATTGCTATGACAGAACTTTTTGATTCTGGTATGGACATGGATAAGGTTAAGAAAAGAAAGCCAGGTCTTTTAAAAAAAATAAATACATTAGTTAATAAAGCTTATCTATGGGAGGATGTTATATGGAAGGGAGCTGGATTTATAAGTGAAGTAGACCTATTTCAAAGGGCAGGCTATGAAAGAACTGAGGCTATTAAAATGGCAGCAGACAATGTTAGAGGTGGTTACACTACATATTCATTAGTTCCTAAAGTTGGTAAGAGAATAAGAAGAATGCTTTTAGTTGGAGACTTTATATCTTTCCCTGCTGAGGTTTTAAGAACAGGTATTGGTTCTTTAAAAGTAGCTAATAAAATGATACGTTCAGGAAACCCAGTTCTACAAAGGTCTGGATACAAAAGACTTTTTGGTACTGTATTTGCTTGGAGTACACTTCCTCACTTATACACAGGGATAGCAGCTCTTTTTGCTAGTGCAATAGGAATGCTTAAAGATTTTACAGATGACGATGACGAAGGTTTGGCAGACAATCCACTTATGGACTACGCATTAATGAATGAAGAGCAGAGAGATATTGATAAGGAGTTTACTTTATATGATAGTTATTCTGATTGGTTTGACAATAATCATGGTGGAGTAGACTTTAATGAATTAAAAATGGATGACATAACTAGAGATAAAATGATTCAATTATTTTTACCTAGCTATATGAAATATGGAGATGTTAAATTAGTATCTGCTCAATTAGGAGATGAGGGTTACTTTGATGGAACGTATTATGTTTGGAACTCATCAGACAATATGTCTAATAATGTTATAACTAGAGTTATTAATGCTATAATAAATACTCCAGAAGATGACCCAACCTTTGATAAAATCATAAAAAATGATGTGATAAACTCTATGCTTGAAACATTTTTTAGCCCAAGTATGATGTTTCAAATATTAGAAGATTTATCTAAAAGAGAAAAACAATCAGGTGGAAAACTAGATGATACAACTGATGATTGGTTTGATAGATTAGGAAACTCAATAACTCATGTTGTATCTGAGTCAATGCCTGGTATTGGAGACCAAATATACGACATGATGGAAAGCTGGCAACCAGAATTATTTTTAGATGAAGATGAAATGGATAGAAAGAAAAGTCCTGTTCATGAAACCATGTCAATGACTGGGTTTAGATTTAGTAGATTTAATTTACAAGAAAATTTAAACTTTAAAGTTAGAGATGTGTCTAATACTCTAAAGAAACTAGACCCAGAAGGAGATGGTCCTAAAAAAATTAAACGTGAAGTTGAAAGACAGATGAATTACTTAGATAAGTTATATACATACTCTGAAGCTTTAGGTATAGAAGAACGTGGTGTTACTGTTAAAGATAGGAATAAAGAGAGAGTTTTAAGTGAGTTAGGTAACAGAGATAGTGTTATTAGTATGCATATACAAGGCTTTAGTGATGGTAATATGATATATAACTTTTTAAACAGAGATAAAAGAGTTTATAAGAATTTTAACGAATGGATGGAGGCACAAAAAAAGTTTACGTATGCAGACCTATTAAAGTCTTGGCAACAAGAAGAGTTGAGTAAAGAACGAGACCCAAACATTTTTGAAAAAGTTAAAGAGATAATAAATTAATTATGAAATTAGAAGTATTAAGAATATCAAGTGGACCAGACTCCACGTCAGGAATATTATTTGTGGTAGACGATACAGCTGACAACCCCAATGGTGAAGGGTTTAGATGTAAGAGAAGCTTTGTATGCTACACACTAGAAGATGAACATAGAGAAGAAAAAAAATATGGAGAAACAAGAATCCCAGCTGGGACATATAAAGTTAAACTTAGAACAGAAGGTGGATACCATCAAAAATATTCTAAAAGATTTCCTAAGATTCATAGGGGCATGCTTCATATTACTAATGTACCTAACTTTGAGTATATCCTTATTCACTGTGGTAATACTGATGAGCATACTGCAGGATGCTTACTCGTGGGCGACTCGCAAGAGAACAACCAAATAATTGGTAATGGTTTTATTGGTAAGTCTACACAAGCATACAAAAGAATATACCCTAAAATAGCAGAAACACTACTTAATAACAAAGAGGTGTTAATAACTTATAAGGATATTGCATAAATAATTGTTTTTTTTATTATATTTACAGTGTGTTTTATCATAATATTTAGTTTTGAGGGGTGGTTTGATAATGTTAAATCTCCCCTCATTTTTTTTAAGAATCAATGAGAGATTATAAAGACGAATATAAAAAGTTTCAATCTAGCCCTAAGCAAAGAGCTGACAATAGGAAAAGAAAAAGGGATAGGTATAAGATGGCTAAAAAGGGTCTTGTAACTAAAGGAGATGGTAAAGAAATTCATCACGTTGATGGTATCAGTTCTAATAAGTTAACTGTTACTGATAAATCAAAAAATAGGGGAAAGAAGAATGAAGGTGGAAGAAAGAAAGGGGTTGGTCACAACTACCCTAAAAAAAGAAAGTATGTTAATAAAAGAAAAAAAGACTAAGCAACTGGGAATGAATCCTAGTACAGCAGCTCACAAACTTAAAAAATCAATACTTTTTAGTTTTGCACAAAAACTTGGCTACGCATGGTGCTATCAATGTGCCACAGAAATAAAAGACATAGATAAATTTACAGTAGAACACAAAGAACCTTGGCTGGATTCAGACGACCCTGCTGATAAATTCTTTGACTTAGAGAACATAGCGTTCTCTCATGCTAGATGTAATTATAAGGCTGCAAGAGTAAAAGAAGGTATGCCCTGCCCATCTGTTACTGCCTATAGAAAAGGTTGTAGGTGCGATGGTTGTAAAGAATCTAGAAACGAATACAGAAAGAAAAGAAAATTATTAAGAGATAAACATGAAAACAAATAAACCAAGTTTTTTAGATAAAGTAAAGAACATTGCGAAAGATACAGCAGCCTATCTAGTTGATGGTGCAAGAAACGTGCCAAAGGAAGAGTTTATAAGAAGAGCTGGAATTTGTGACTCGTGTGTTCATTTTATTCATAATCAGAGTACGTGTGGTATTTGTGGGTGCTGGATGGATGTGAAAGCTAAATGGAGAAAGTCTAAATGCCCAAAAGACAAATGGTAATATGAAAAGAATAGGTTTTGGTTTTCAATTTTCTCATGGTATCTTATTTGGAATAAGACACTACGAACCTGACGAACAATGTAATTACTATGAAATACATCTTTACCTTGGACTGTTTGTGTTCTTTATTACAATAGAACGCTAAGTCCCAGACTTTCCCCACTGAAGTTTTCTTAATCTTTTATTGGAGTGAACACCCCTTCATCTAAATTTATTGTACCATCACCATACTTCTTCTTCAACTTCTCTGATATCTTTGCTTCTTTAGTTTGATTGCCTTTAAATTTAGCTGTCATGTCTGACTCCATTTTTTCTAAATCTGTTAATCTAGATTTAAGAAGTATAACATCTACTCTTATTCTACCAAAGTCAACCATCATTTTGCTGTTGTCTTTTCTTATTTCTTTTATTTCTTTTAATTCTTTTTCTTCAATTTTAATTTTTTCCATTTTTATTTAATTTATTGTTAGTTCTTATTTTTTCAATAGAGCGACCAGCGAAGTAGGCTGAGTAAACGCAAAGTAGCAAAGTTTGGTAAATTGGGACATATGCTGGAGAGATTGAGAACCCACCAATATTACCATCAAACACAGATATGATAACAAATACTATTGTTAAAAATATTAATGTTATTGGTCTAATATTAGCTGGTAACCATCCTGCTTTCGCATCAGCCTCCCATCTTCTTGTTACTTGTTCTTGAGCACTTGCTTTCGCATTCTCAATCATTGTTTTCATTTGCAGTTTCAGAGATAACTTCTCTTCTTCTGTTGTTACCACTTCATCAATAATGCTTGAAGCATTACCAATTAGTGATTTAAATAGTCCTCCTAGCATCATGTTTTGTTTTACGTGTATACTTTTTCTTATTCTTATATGGCTTAGACCTTAAATCCATGCCATTATTTTTAGCCTCAATATCTGAATCTCTCCTAGTCATTTTAGCTATTCTTTTTTTATCTGCCTCTGATATTTTTAGTTTTTCCTTTATCATATCAATACACTGAAGTATTTGTTTCTTACTTCCAGGCATGTAAAGTTCGTAATTTAAGTTGTTTTTTACAAGGTATTGTTTAAAAAGTTTCCATTTAAGATTAAAAACATCTGTTTTCATTCCTTTAACCTCTATTATCCAACCATCCTTTAGGTTGGTGAAGTCAGGTAAGTATGTTGTGGACCTGATACTCGTCAGAGCCTGGTCAAACACCAACTTACCCTTCTTCTTCCTCTTTTCTATACTTACATTTTCATATTTAAATTTTTCCATTAGGACAAATTTTTCTTTCTCATAATCAAATTTAATACCTTCTTTTTTTAATTCAATGTAAGTAAAAGCCTCTAGTCTAGACCTAAAATCAAACCCATCAATTTTAGTGGTCTGGACATTTTTGATTCTTCCTTTGATTCTTTTTTTATTCATGGTCAAATATAGGAACATTAGAAATGTATTCCAAATCCCTGTATTCTATAGAGTTTTGATACCATCCTGTTGAGCTGTCAAAATTATAAAACAACACAGCTGTCTCTCCATCAATCTCAAATCTATCTCCAAATGGCACAGCATATATATGAAAACCCTCATCATCTTTACCAATATATATTATTGGATAACTATTACCAGTGTCATTAGGTTTTTTATAAACTCTAAAACCTGTATTAGTTATATGTAACAATAAAGGTTTGTTATAAACATTACCATCCCCCACTTGAACACCTTCATTCCATTCAAAGTCAAGTGAAACATTTGATTGGTAAACTCCTGTTTTGACTTGTGAAAACCCTTGTAACGACAAAGAGATAATCACTAAAAAAATTGCTTTTTTCATAATAAATTAAATTAAATTAACACTAAATTAACTACTCCTCCAAAGATTCTTCCTTTGGTTTTTCAACATTCAAACTCTTACTTAATATAGCTTCCAGAAAATAAGCATAATGTTTTTTATAATCTTTTTCTGCATTTTCTGTATATCTATTTCCTATATAGTTGTCAATGTTTTCTATATATGGGGACCACCCTAAGGCTTCCCATTTCTTTTCTACTTTTCTTTGAGCAAGCTTGGAAGCTAATTGCTCTGCATGTATTTTAATTGTTGTATAACACATAATTTTATATATATTAATTATTACTATGTAAGTACACCCAGTAGGACTTGAACCTACAACCTACAGCTTAGAAGGCTGTCGCTCTATCCAGTTGAGCTATGAGTGCATTTAATAAACGTCATTACTCATTCCTAACTTTTCTCTCCACTTCCACCCAGTTATTTTTACATCAACATTTTGTGAAGATTTTACTGTACGTTCTAAACGAGAAATTAAATTTTCATTATCATTCATTTCTTTAACAGTTTCTCCAACAGACGTTGTCACAAAAGTGGCATGATTCTTTTTTTGAGTGTCTTTTCTTACACCCTTAACCATTCTCCAAGTGTTCCATTCGTACTCTAGCTCAATATGATATATCATTTTTCTCATCTTTTCTTTTTTATTTTACCAACAAAACATAAGTCTAAGGTCTTTACCTTAGTAAATAAATCTTTAGCACCAGGTCTATTAGATAGTTCATAAAAATCCCACCCCTTTACTTTATCTACACATTTATCATGCACCATGTCTTGCAGTTCATCTTTGGAAACTTCAATCCAATAATCTTTTGTCTCAAAAGCAAATCCATCAGCATCCCCATACAACCACCCCTTGTTGCCTAAAACATTCTTAAACTCAACAAAATGTATGTTCTCATTGTCTTTTTTTATAGCCTTAACATCTATTTTAACTCCATTTATACTAACATCCCAATGTTCGTTCATGTCCTGCTTCTCTGTAGGAAACTCTATATTGTTTAAATCATTTAAGCCACTGTAAAGTTTAGCATACTCTTTTTCAGCATGCTTACCCCTAATCATATCTTCTTTTTTCTTTTGTTTACCCTTGTATTTCATGAAACTTAGTTAATTCTCTTTGAAACCTTAGTCCTAAGACACCTGTTCCAATATTTCTACCCTTTGCAAAGATAATTTCAGCCAAACCATCTGTGCTGTTACCTTTGTCATCTTGATTTATACCATAATACTCTGGTCTATATACTAGTACCACAACATCAGCAGCTTGTTCAATTTCTCCTGACTCACGTAGGTCTGCTATAGTTGGTCTACTCTCTGCTCTCTGACCAACGCCCCTATTTAATTGAGATAGTGCAATGATAGTTATATTAAGCTCTTTAGCTATATTTTTTAATGCCCTAGCTACCTCAGAAACCTCCTGCTCTCTACTCCTCCCCTTTTTATCGTTAGATACTAGTTGTAGGTAATCAACCATAAATAACTTAACCTTCTTGGTTATAACATATTGTCTTATCCTATTAAGAAGGTATTTAAGGGAGGAGGAGGAGCACTCATCAACATACAGGGGTACTCTTTCAATTCTTCCTACACTTTCATGTATTTTACTTAATTCTGTTTGGTCTAATGTTCCTTTCATTATCCACTTATTGTCTATACCTGAATCAGATGAGACAAGTCTGCTTAATAATTGTTGTGAGCTCATCTCGTAAGAGAATAAACACGTAGGAGTTTTGCCATAAAAAGCACTATTAAAAGCGAAGGCTAAAGCAAGAGAGGTTTTACCCATTGAACTAGCACCCCCCACGATAACTAGGTCAGTCTCTTGCCATCCTCCTGTAAACTTATCAAGACTCTCAAACCCAGTTGTTATACCATTGAGACCTTGATTATTCATTTTATGCTCTATATTTTTTAATAGACCAGTTAACTGTTGAGAAACCTCAACTATATTATCCTTACTAACATTACCTATTTGTCCAACTTCTTGCTCAACAAATTCAATTATCTCAAACACATCTTCGCCATCATTTAACATTTTAGATATTTTATAATTCATATCTAATAGTTGTTCCTTTTTCTTTTTTTCGTTAAGTATAAGTATACATGTTAATGCCTGTGTCTGTAGGTATGCTTCTTCTTGGTACATTTTAGCTAAATCATAGGCTAAATTTTCTCCCTTTTTTGATATAACATTACAGAGAGATACCAAGTCTACTTTATTACCAGCCTCTAATTCTTTAGACAAGTAACTATATATTCTTTTGTTCTTTGGGTCCTCAAATAATTCACTACTCAAAAGAGAGTGATTATTATAATACTCTTGAGGGTTGTTTATAAACTTCCCTATCAATGTTCTTTCTATTTGTATATTATCTACTGACATTTGTATAATTTGGTGTTTTATATTTAGTTTTTAATTGTTCTGCCTTAACTATAACCTCATTTCTCCATGCTTTTTGATATATCCATGTTGCTGGATTTTTTCTATATTGCTTTTCTGGTGTTGATTTAACATACAAACCAACCATTTTTAATGCATCTTGCATATCAGATATAGATAGTTTTTTCCATTTCTTTAAACAATCATCTCTGTTAACCTTTTTATCGTACACATCCCAAAACTCATTAAACATATCTATTTTTTCAGACAATATTTTCTCACTTGGTTTAGTTGATACACTCTCCATTGTTGCATCTCTGAATGTGTTTGCAACCCTTTGAAAAACACTTTTAGCAAAACTCTCAGAAGGATATACCTCCTCATGTTTTCTAGACGATATAAAAAACACTATTTTTTTACCATCAAGATAATACTGGTCTATCTTACCACTTTCTATAAATGAGTCTGTATTTACTTTTATAAGCATGAGTTTGTATATTTTACAT
>Ga0208157_1000765_pt1 | contig 16294 bp, 7 predicted proteins | sample 5_EtaG_FD_184077 | JGI IMG/M metagenome (GOLD analysis project Ga0208157, IMG submission 184077) | Marine viral communities from the Subarctic Pacific Ocean - 5_ETSP_OMZ_AT15132 metaG (SPAdes) (version 2) | ecosystem: Environmental > Aquatic > Marine > Oceanic | place: Pacific Ocean | collected...
AAATAACAGGTATAGCAATTTTAGAAGGGTTTTTGTTTTTTACTGATGCAAGTATTGAGGAACCAAAAGCTATAGATATAAACCCTATAACATCTTCCGACCCCAGCCCATTTAAAAAACATTATCAATATCCATCTACTACATCAAATCAAACCGATTTTACAACTACAACACAAATTGACGGGGCTGACTTTAAGTTAGAAGATATAACGGTTATAACTAAAAAACCGATACAAGCGCCTACAGTTAAAATTGATAAGCAAGCTACAGCAACTAACGAAAAAACAATTTTTGAAGATAAGTTTGTTAGATTTGCTTATAGATGGAAATTTAAAAATAATCAATATTCAGTTATATCGCCTTTTTCTGAAATTGCATTTGAGCCAAATGTTACGGCAAGTTATGATTTAGATGAAGGATACAATGAAAGAATGGTTAATAATATTTCAAAAATTCAATTAACAGATTTTGATTTAACTGCTAATAATATCGAATCTATTGATATATTATATAAAGAAACTAATAACACTAATGTATATATATATAAAACCATAACAAATCCTACAGCTAATTTAACAGTGGACATAGAAAAAGAAAGTGTTTATTCTGTTATATCTGAAAAAGAATTGTTAAGAGTGTATGATAATGTGCCTTATAAAGCTAAAGCTTTAGATGTTGTTGGTAATAGATTAGTTTTTGGTAATTATATAGATGGAATAAATTTAGATAGTGTTAGTGATTATGATAATGAAACAGGAACAATTACAGAAACCGTAGATTATGAACCTAATTTTAATGTAGGACAAACATCTGGAACAACAAGATTTACTAATAGAAGTGCTGTAGCAGCAATAACAGGTAGTAATAATAGTGATAAAAGAACAATAAAATCTGGTAGAAATTATCAATTAGGTATAGTTTTTGAAGACAAATTTGGTAGACAAACACCAATTTCAAGTAATGATACAGGTCTTATAAAAAGAAATTACGGTATAACAGGCACATATGATAATGCAAATGTTAGTAAACAATTAGAGGTGCAAATGGCGGGTAACCCTCCAAGTGATCCTAGAATAACTCATTTTAAAATTTATATAAAAGATAATTCTTCAGAATATTATAATTTTATTGTAGAAAGAGTTTATGATGACACATCAAATGCCAACCATGCTTGGATTTCTATACCTAGTTATGAAATAAACAAAATAAAAGATGACAGTACTTTAGTTCTTAAAAAAGGAGGAGACGCAGGTGCTGTAAGTACAACGGTTAATACAGTTGTTTCTAAATATAAAGTTCTTGATATTTCTGAAAATAAACCTGAAAATGTTAATACTAATGATTCTGTAGACGGCAGATTTTTTGTAAAAGTTAAAAAAGATTCTCAATTAACAAATGAAACAATATCACAAGGTGGTATAACGTCAAGTTCTTTAATAACAGATGGAGATTCTAATTGGGTTGATGGTTCACCAGGGGGTATATTTTTAGGGCAATATGATAGACCAGACGGTGATCCTAATTCACCCCCAAGATATGAAAGAACTAGATTTTATTATAACAGCGGTAATATAGTTGAAGTAGTGGATACTACTGGTTACAGCGTTACAAATGATTTTACACATTCTACCAACGTTTATAATCAATCAAATTCTACTGATGCATCTCTTCCTAGTTCTGCTGGTAGTAATTGGAAAAATTTAAATAAATCTGGATCTGATAGTTCAGGTACAGTTAGTAAGGTGTTTGTTAGGAATTTTGAAACATCTTCTAATAACTTTAATGATTATCCTTACGAATTTTATATTGTATTATCTAGCACAGCAACACCTAGTGATCCTTCAGGAACAGGGCCTGCTATATTTGAAACAATACCAGATGAAAATATATTAGATATATATTATGAAACAGAAAAAACATATCCTATAGATCAATATAATAATCCTCATACTTTAAAGTGGTATAATGCTATTAATTTTGGAGACGGGGTAGAATCAAATAGATTCAAAGATGATTTTAATGAAGTATTTATTGACCCACAAGTAAGAGTTTCAACAGTAGTTGAAGATTATACAGAAAGAAATAACGAATCTGGTTTAATATATTCAGGCCTTTTCAATGCTAATAACAGTGTGAATAATTTAAATGTATTTAATACTGGGGTAAAAATTACTAAAAATTTAAATACAGAATATGGTTCAATACAAAAACTATATACAAGAAATACAGATCTTATAGCATTTTGTGAAGAAAAAGTATTAAGAGTGTTGGCAAATAAAGACGCTTTATTTAATGCCGATGGCAACGTTAATTTAGTTTCTACTAATAACGTATTAGGTCAAGCTGTAGCTTTTGCAGGGGAATATGGTATATCACAAAATCCAGAATCATTTGCCGAACATAATGGTAGAATTTATTTTACAGATAAATCTAACGGTGCTGTTTTAAGATTATCAAGAGATGGATTAACAGCAATATCAAATAAGGGAATGAAAGGTTTCTTTAGAGAAACTTTAGCAAAAGAAAATGGAAATATAATAGGTAGTTATGATAGATATTCTGATCAATATATTTTAACTTTACCAATTTTTAATTCATCTATAAGCTTTAAAGAAGATGTAGACGGATGGGTTTCAAGATTAAGTTTTATACCTGAATTAGGAATATCAATTGAGGGGAATTATTATACTTGTTATGAGGGCCAATTATATCAACACCACAAAGAAGGTGAAAGAAATGTGTTTTATGGAGTTGCTGAATCATCTGGTATACAATTAATATTTAATCAAGAAGCTTCTGCTATAAAAAACTTTAAAAATATAAGTTACGAAGGTACTACAGGTTGGATAACAAATTCAAAAGGAATAGTTACTGACCAACAGGAAGGAGAGATAGTAGAATTTAAAGAAAAAGAGGGAAAATACTTTGGCTTAATTTCAGGTATTGAAACTCAATTAGATGATATATCAGCAGAAGAATTAGATACAAGATTAAAAGATTTTTCTATTCAGGGATTAGGTAATATTTCTTCAACAGTGGGGCAAGTAGCTTTTACGTGTACGGACGCGGGGTTTGCAATATCAGATAGTAATACAACTACAGCAGATGGAACAGCAATAACAGCAATTTCACAAAGTAGTGTTACAGCAGGTACTTTAGTTTCGGTGTTAGCAGCAAATAATAATGCAAATATACAAACAGGCTTAACACAGTATACAGCTAGTATAACAGCGCCTAACGGGTACACAAATTCAGGTCAAGCAATTGCATGTACTGATAATGCTACAGGAACAGCTATAAATCCTACATTTGATTGTACTACAGCTAATTTTCAAGTAGCAGCAGGAACTGTGGGAAATGCAACAGCGGGTACAGTTAGTGCTGGGACAATAGCTAGTATATCTCCATCAACATATGAGTCAGGCTCTACTGTTTATACAGCAACGATAAATATACCAGGGAGTGGTTATTCAAACTCTGGAACAATAACATGTACTGATACACTAACAGCGTCGGGTGCTAGTTGTGCTTTTAGTTTAGGAGTAACTACATACTCGTCAGGAGGTACAACATTATCAGGTACGTTTACAGGAAGTGATATCGGAACAAACCCAACTATAAATTTAACCACAACTCATGCGGGCGGAGTATCACCTACATCTACAACAAAATCAGTATTAGCTGGATCTGGAGTAACTGTAACAGCAGCAGAGCAAGCAGAAATAAAAGCCACTATATCAGGAGGATTATGTAATGGAGAATTTGCAACTATAAATATGCCTCAAGCATCAACAGTTGCTATAAGCGGAGCTGGATCAGCGTTTACTTATGATAGTATTTTATTAACAGCTAATGGAACTGGAATAAATTCATACCAATGGCACAAAAGCTCTTCAAGTGGTTTTACACCAAGTTCATCTACAGAAATAGCAAATGCAACAAGTCAACAGTTTGATGCTGAATCATCAGCTACAGGAACTTTTTATTATATATGTAGGGTTAATGATGCTACTAATTCAGCACAACATCCAGTTGCATATTCAAATAGAAATCAAATAACAGGTTTAAAATTTGTTTCAGGTGGAACAACCGCAGATGTAAACGCGTGTCAGGAAACAACAACACAAAATGTATTTGTAAAACCTGCTAATGGAACTTTATCAACTGCGACAGAATTCTTTTCTGATGTACAGGGTAATAAATCTAATTTACAAGGAACATATTCAGACGGCACAAACTATAGATTTGTAAGTGCAACAGGTATACCTGGTTCTGCGGTTGGCTGTGGAGGTGGTAACACTGGGTCAAATACAACTCAAAGAATAAAAGTAAAAGATTGTAGAAATTTATTAAGTAACCAAGTAGTTGAAGTTACGCTTACTTCAGGTCAAAATACTTTATCATCAGGAAATGTAATATCATTTACTAGTGATATAACCATTGGCGCAACTACATATCAGTATTTTTATATTGTTAGTGCTAATACAACAGATTCAGTGCAACATACTAGAACTTTAGCAAACACACATACTAGCTGTTTGGCTGTTGATCCACCAACAATAGATTTAACAGGCGATGTAATTGTTTTTGCGGGTGCAGATATTGATTTAAATGCACAACCAGAGTTTACACCTCAAGGTGCATCATTTACATATATATACAGAAAAAGCACAGATGGGAGCACACCTTCTACTATATTATCTACAACTACTAATGCTAATATAACAGATACAGCCCCTACAAGTGCCGGAACAAATAAATATACAGTTGAAATACAAGGATCAAGCCCATTAATTAAATCATCTATTAAAGAAGTTGATATTCATTTATATCATGCACATACATTAAAATACGCTAGCACAGGGTCAAATAATAGTTCAGCATGTACAGTTACAGGCTCATCAAATGAAAAAAATGTTTTTGCTAATATTAATTATATAGCAGGAACTATAACACAATTATACACTTCAGCCGCTGGTAGCACATCTGGTTTTGCAGCAGGTACATATTCAGATGGAAATATTCACGGTTATTTTAATAGTAGTGGTCAATTGCAAGGAAACTGGGTAGCATGCCCTGCACCTGCAGCTGGAAGTATTAAAATTTTACATAATAATAGCGAATCTAATGTTACAGGAGCAAACCCATTTGCAACTGTTAGTTTACAATTACAGATTAATAATATTACAAATATAACATCTTATAGTTGGACTAAACAAAGTGCACAAGTTGATACCAGTAGTACACATGGTGCTACTTTAACTTTTGATGAAAGAAATGCAACAACATCAGGTGTAACTACGACAAGAACATATGGGTGTACAGTACAAGGTACTGGTCCTGATGGAAATACTGGTTCTTTTACAGATACAATTGATATCAGTTGGACAGGTGTTCATCAATTAGTAGAGGTAAGGCCGTGTTTAGGTTCCAATATATTAAGACAAGCTAAAATAACTAATTCAAGCGGGTGGCCTCCAAACACAGTTCTTAATCTGACAGGAGGCGGTAGCGTTATTCCAGATGGCTGTTGGTTAATTACAAATGTTAGCCCATCTTGGAGTGATGGCCAACAAGATAGTTCAGTTCAAGTTGTAATGGATACTCCTAATACATTATCACCTTTTAATTATTTTGCTGATTGTTGTGCTTGTAGTAGCTGTTCGGTAGCAATAACAGGTGATACAACAGGAACTACGGGAACAAATGTAACATTACAAGTTGCATCAAGTGATATAGTTGGTTTTAACGTAAACACAAGTGGTAATCAATATAAATGGTATAGAAGAGAAAGCACAACCGCTGCATGGGCTGAACTAACTTCTAATGCAAACCAAAGTAGTATTACAGCTAATGAAAGTATAGCGGCCCCTATATATTATAAGGTAGCTGTATATGGCTCAAATAGATCAACTACAAATGTTATTAAAGAAGATGAGCATACTATTACATGGTCTGCTCCTGCTCAAAACGTAGCAAGAACATATGGCGTAAAAGTATTAAATACTAGTTGTGATGGAAGTACAACGGGTACAACACAATATGTAAACCACACAAGTACTGCTGCTTTAGCAGTTGGAACAGTAGTTATTGCAGGGGGTGATTCAACTAATTGTTATACTATTACAAATAATAATGTAACATATACTACAGGATATCCAGGAATTACAATACAAACTAGTTGTTCTGCTTGTTATAATACACAAAATTTAGATTGTAGTATGACTATGTCTGCTGGTAATACTTATAATGTTGCAAATGGAACTGCAGTGTTTACAGCTGTAATAGGTTCAAGTGCAGCAGCAAATGATACAATAGGATTAAGCGCAACTGACGGAAGCTCAGTAAGTCCAACATCCACTACAGTAAGTGCTTTAGAAGCAGGTTTAACAGTTACTATAGGGCAAGGTAAAACATTAACAGCAGCAATTAATAACGGTAGTTGTAGCGGAACATCAGCAACAGCTAATGCACCAACATCTAATTGTAACTCTGTTAGTTTATATTATACAACTAATAATCCAGCAACGGATTCAACAGCAATGTCTGATTTGTGTGGTAATGGAAGTACAGCTAATTATAGATTAAACGCTTCTTCATTAGCAAACGCAACACAGGTTTATTCATCAAAAAACGATTGTACAACACTTTTATCAAGTACAAGATATTTTTCACAAAATAATATAGTGTATTATAGATGGAATGGTTCTTCATTCTCTAACGCAATAACATTAAGTTGTGGTAGTGGTGGAGGTAATCAACCATAATCTTAACTATATATTAATTAATGTAATAATAACACTATGAGTCTTTTAACATTAGAAACAACTTTTACAAAAAATACATCTTTACAAGAAGGAGATCAGATATATTATTTAGGCACCAGTGGTGGTGTTAAAAGAATTGGCCCCGCTCAAACCATAGGCGATAATTATATAACATGCCAAGCAGAGGGTGATTTGTCTGAATTAACAGGAACGAGTTATATATTTTTTGGTAAAGATAATAGTAAAAACACATCGGGTATAATAGGTTACCATGCAGTAGTAAATTTAAACAACAATTCAAAAGATCATGCGGAACTATTCGCAGTAAACTCAGAAATATTTATAAGCAGTAATTAATATGGCATTAGGATCAATAATAAAAGCAGGAGCAGCATTAATCCCAGGTATAACAAAAGGCATTGGAGCCCTTTTCGGAGGAAGAAAAAGAAGAAGACGAGAAAGAGCAGCTCGCTCGGAATTTCAAAACCAAATGAATCAATATAAAAATTTTGAATTCACAAATACCTATGCGGATATAGAAAACCCTGTAGAAGATTTAAGAGTCTCAACCGAGGCGGCTGAATTCCAATCACAGCAAGTTCAACAAGGTTTAGCCCAATCATTAGACGCTTTAAGAGGCGCGGGTGGAGGAACAGGGGCAGCAGCAATTGCGCAAGCAATGGCTCAACAACAAGCTAGAACACAACAGCAAATAGCAGCAGATATATCCAAACAAGAAGTTACAAATGAAAGAATAGCAGCACAAGCTGAATTACAATTAGGTTTACAAAAAGCTAAAGGGGATGACCTAGTCCAACAAAGAGAATTTGGTAGACAAAGCACTTTATTAGGTATGTCTCAGCAGGAGCTTGCATCAGCCACAGAAGCAAGAGCAAAAGCTACTTCTGCATTAACAGAAGGGTTAGGGACAGCGGCTTTAGGAGCATTTGGATATAGCGCGTTAAACAAAGCAGGAGGAAATGATGGATTAAAAGGTATTTTAAATTTAGGAGAATAATAATTATGAAAGCAGATCAATCGTTAATAAAAGGAGCAGCAGATTTAGCTAAGGCAGAATCTTCATTTTCATTAGCTTCAACCGCTGGTGCAGCAATGGCAGGCGCAAATATAAGCAAAGCGGCTATGTTTATAGCTAATGACCTTGAAGAAAAAGCTAAAGAAAAACAAGCTGAAGAAAAACAATTTCAAACCTGGGCTAGAAGAGCAAAGGACTCAATAGCAGTAGGCGGTCAAACAGGGATATTTGAAAATCAAATTAGATCTGAAGCAGTAGGCACAAGATTAGATGTTGATAACATAGCGACAGATAAATCCTTGTCTTTAGAAGAAAGAGAAAGCTTTATTAGAGCTAAATTAGATAAGTTTCAGTTAAATACAGGTAATTATGCATCTAATTTACAGGTATATAATAATATAATTAATACTGCTGCTGAAGGTAATATAAGTAACACGAGTAATATAGAAGCGATAACATCATTAGTAAAAGCTGCGGGCGAAGGTAGAGTTGTAGGTGAGCCAAATGGTATACATATATATGACACTGCAGAAAAAACAGGGAAAGCAACTATAATTACTTTCGATGAGTTAAAAAGTGATAAATACCAAATTAGCCAGAAAGATGAAAGACTAATGATGACTTATAGTAATTTGGCTGCTAATAGAGCATCAAAAGCAGATAACATTACTGAACTTAACAACCAGGTAACAGCTGTTGCTGGTCAATTTACAGCGGAGCAAAAAAGAAAATTAATACTGGATAGCACAACCCCTCCTGATAAAGAGTTAATAGATACCCCAGAGGAATTAGAGTTATTTTTTCGAGATGTAGTTGAAGCGGAAATGAAACTTTCATACTCACCGCCTGTGATTACAAACAAAGCTTTAGACCCATCTTCTAACCAGGGTAGAGCAAATAGATATATAGAATCCGCACAGTCTTTGGAGGGGTTAGAAGGTTTATTAAACGAAGCAATTCCAGGTGCATGGCAAAGAAATGGTAATATAATATCATTTTATGCAGGAAATACAGAAGGGGACCAACCATTATATGATTCCCAGCCAACAGATGTATCTACTCCAGAAGGAGTAAAAGCTGTTTTAAAATTAGCTGCAACGACTGAATACGGTGCTGCAAATGGCTCAAAAATGAACGATTATATTAGACAAGGAGAAATATCAGGTTATGACTTTTCTACAAATCTACCAAGCGGTAGTGGTGGAAATAATCCTAATGAAAAAAATGCAGTTGGTATAGGGGCAGGAGAATATCCTGAAAATATAATGAATGCGTCGGACGAGCCTATAGTGTTTGATAAAAATATTCACAAAAAAGGTAAAGGTGATTTTGTAAGGCAGTTATATAAAAAATATAATATGAAAGATGGTGATAAAAGAGCATATAATAAAAAATATGGGGATACATTTACTGAAAAAAATCTTTTAAAATACCAATTTGATAAAACAGGCAGAGAAGAATACAATACGAATTTAGCAAATGCTAAAAATGAAATGCAATCAAAAGTATCTTTGTTACAAGATTACTACAATGACTCACAAGAAATAGCTAGTACAGATAGTTATAATGTTGATGAAGTTAAAAAAATACTTAAAAAAATAAACAAACCTTGGAACGGGCAGGATAACTTTACTAAAAAAGAGCTAGCATTGGTTAATTACATAAAAGCCGGAAATAAATTTGAAGATCTTGAGCAAGATTTAGCTTCAATATTTGACACAATATAATATAATATGGAAGAATATATACTTAATGGTGTTACTTACACTAAAGATACTTTGGTAACAGCAGCAACTAAAAAAGGCATGACCTTTGATGAATTGTTGCAAAAAAATCCTAATATACAAGCAAAGACATCACCCACAAATCCGAGTGCGTTTGTGGAGCCGGTAACAGCACTCAATACGGGATTCAACTCGGGAAGTACTTTTTCGGAATCACAAGAAGATGATACTTTTATTGAAAGAGCATTAGGTAAAAATGTTGTTACAGATTTTTTTGGCGATATATATAGAGCCGGTGTTCAAGGGTTTCAACAGTCTCAAGCTGTTGGTGAAAATTTAGATGTATTTAATCAAGGTGTCGATGCAGATGATGAGACGATTTTAGAATTTATTAGAGCCAATAAAAAAGCACAAGGCACAAAAATGTCAGATGAAATGCGCGACTTTTCAAAAATATACGAAGAAGAAGGCAAAGGTGTTTGGGGTTTTATAAAAGGTGTTTTAAATAACCCTAGTGTTATACCACAAGTTTTTGTAAGTTCTATGGCCACTTTAGCTGGTTCAGCATTTGATTCTGATGAAGTTGCTAAAACCGCAATTGCAGGAGCTGGTGCTGGTGCTGGGGTAGGAGCAGCGGCTGGGTTGGCAGGTGGACCACTTGCACCGGTTACTAGTACAGCAGGGGCGATTGGTGGTGGATTTGCGGGGTTGTTTGGTGGATTAGGTGGTGCAATGGAAGCCGGTTTAACATTTGGTGAATTGCTACAAGACGAATTAAACAAAGAAAGTAAAGATTTTAATCTTGATAATGTTAAAGAATTTTTAGCAGATGAAGAAAAATACAACTTAATAAAAAGAAGAGCAGTAGGAAGAGGATTAGCAATTGGTGCTATTGAGGCTTTATCAGGAGGAATAGCTGGAAAAGTTGCAGGAGGATTAAATAGAGCTGGAAGACCATTAGCAGCGATAGGTGCTGGTATTGGTGTAGAAGCAGTAGGTGGTGGAACAGGTGAAGTAGCGGGTAGATTAGCAGCTGATCAAGAAATGGATGTAGCTGAGATTGGTTTTGAAGCAGTAGCGGGGACAGCAACAGCTCCTGTAAATATTACTGTTGGTATGCTAAATCAACCTACATATAAAATGCACGGTAAAAAAGCGAGCTTACAAGACGTATTAAATCAAATTGATGCAGATGATGCAGACTTTTTAGCTAGTAGAATTGAAGTAAATAACAATCCTGAATTAAGTAAGATAGTACAAAATAAAATTGCAAGACTTGGTAAAAAAGCAGAAATTGAAACAAGGGTAACTGATAAAGCTGATTTAGAAACAATTTTAGATTTAGAAACAGAACTTGAAGGTATGGGCACTCCTAAAACAAGAGCTGGTAAAAAAAGAAAAAGTGAACTTGAAACGGAAATTGATGGTATATTAGATAAGTATGACAAAATTGATCCTAGTAAGCTTAAAGACGATGCCCCTATAAAAATATTTGCAGAAAACTTAATGAAAGCTAATGTAGCTGAAACAATACAGTTTGCGGAAGAAACATCGGAAAAATTAGGTTTTAATCAAGTTACATTAAAAAACACAGAAGAAGTATTCCAATACTTAGATGATAACAATATTAAATATACAGCAAAACAGAAAAAACAAATTAATACTTTAGGTGGGTTTGTTCTAGGTAATAGTATATTTATTAATGAAGAAATAGCAGCTAAAACACAAAACCTTAATGTAGGTGCTCATGAGGTAGTGCATGGTATATTACAAAAATATGTTGGTAATAATTTAGCCACTGTTGTAAAAGATTTTAAAAACACCATAGGTCAAGAGCATACAGACATTGTTTTAAAAGAATTAACAGATAGGGGGTATACTAAAGATCAATTCGACAAAGAATTTTTATCAGTATATAGTGATTCTGTTCAAAAAGGATTAATCAAATTTGATGACAATTTATTCACTAAAATAGGTGACTTCATTGTTGAAAAAGTATTAAGGCCACTTGGTTTTGCAAAAATAGGATTTGAAAACGGTAAGCAAGTATATAACTTTATGAAAGAATACCAAAAAGGTGTTTCAGAAGGTGGTATAACTGCACAACTTGAAAAAGCTTTATCTGATATTAAACCCGCTACAGGACCAAAAGATACAGAATTAGTTGCATCGCTGTTCAATAATATAGATAAATTAATCCCTCAAAATATTAAAACTAAAGCTCAATATGATGCTTTTGTTCGATCACAAAGTGGAGCTAAATTATTTAATTCTATATATACAGGGCCTATAGCCGCTTATATAAAAAGTAAATCAATTTCTGCACTTGAATCTGATAAAGTTATTGAAAATGTTGTTAATAGAGCTCTTAAGTTTAATCCTGAAGAAGTAAGATCAGATGGCAGTGTGGTTGGTAGAGAAGGTTTTGTTGAAAGAATAATGTCAGACGCAAGGTTTGCTAAGTTAGATGCTAAAAAATCTTTGTTCGAAGAAGGAGAGCAAAGAAAACAAGAAACAAGAATTGAAGATAAAGAAGAGGGCGGAGGACTTCAAATAGCTGATCAATCAACATCAACACAAGCTGTTACAGAAGACCCTAAGAAATTAATTAAGCCTTTAGAAAGATTAGTTGTAGATTCAGAGGTAAAAAATATGTATAAAGAAGAGGTTAAGCAATTTCTTGAAGGTGCAGATATATATGATTTAAATTATAAAACACTTACAGATGTAGCCCCTGATATTACAAAACAAATATTTGGCGCAACGTTCGCAGATAAAAGAGTATTTATAAGAAAAAACGCAAAAGCGTTATATAATATATTGCCTTTAAACCAAAGAAAAAGAGCGATTGGTTTAAAAACAGCTACTGGATTAAAAGGTGTATTACAAAAAGCTTTTTACGAGGCAAAAGGGAGGGCTACTATGGCTGAAGGTACTGCTGCGGGATTAACCGTTAGAGAAAAAAAGCCTTATAATGAGGAAACATTTTTTGAATTATTTGGTTTATTGCCAGGGCAAGAAAAAACAAGAAACCAAAAAACAGCTATATCTTCATTAGAATCAGAGATTGGTAAAGCAATAACTAATAGTGTAGTAAGAGAACAATTAAAAGCAGACGGCACTGATGCTAATGTTATATTTACAATTGAAGATGGTAAGTCCGAATTATTGGCAAGCCAAACATATTTAGTTGATAATAATGGTGTAGAAATTGAAACACAAAAAGTAATTAATAGCCGTATAGCTTCTTATGATCCTAAGCAAGACGTTATTACAAAAGATAACGATATAATAGATCCTATATACGACAAATTAATTGCTGATTACCCAACTACTAAGACTGGTGTACCTATTAAAAAAGACCATTTATTAACATATGTTAGAGAATATAATGCAAGAAAAACATTATTAATAAACAACCCAGGATTTAAAGCGGTAGGTGATTTAAAAGGGCCAAGTAGTTCTACGGGTTCTGACATAACTATAGCTAATCCTGAAACTAATCAAGAAGCAACGTTTGAGGCTAAAAGTAAGCAAGGTGATTTTCACGGTAGCTTTTCTTTAAAGCTAATTGATGGAAAATTAGTTTTAAACAAAGGTAGTATTACAAATACAGTTGCTAAAAAAGTTATTAATATTTTAAATAAAAAAGGTTTTATTGAATCACTTAATACTTATATAGAAAAAACAGGAGCAACTTTAAGTTCAAAAGGATCAATAAGTGTTGATGTTAAAGCACATGATGAAAAAGGTAAAGGTTTGATTCCTAATATAAATATTCCTTTAAAGGATTTAGGGCCTATATTAGCTCATTATGCTGATACAGACTTTTTATACCATGCTGCAGAAAATGCTTTATATTCTATTGGAGATACAGGCACAAATGTTACACCGTTGAAAGGAACTATGCAAATAGAAATGAGATTAAAACCAGGCGGTTCTAAAAATGGTAGAAGAGGTATGACAATATCTGGAGGTCTTAGAATTAAAACCATTGACAAAAGTAACACGAAAGCAGACGAGTTTACAATTGAAAATGAATTATTAGCATCAAAAAACATTGGTAAAGAATTCCAGGATATAATAGAATATTCAAAAGGCATAAAGATAGAAGATGTAATTGGTGATGTTACTTCTAGGCAATTAGGTAAGAAAAAAGATACATTCAAACCATTTGTGCCATATAGCGCTGAAGATTTTGAAGGATTAATGTATGCTTTATATGGTAAAGGCCCACAAGGAGATGAAAACGCTAAATGGTTTAAAGATAATTTTTACAGGCCATTATCAGAAGGAATTATTGCTTTTGATGGTGCTAAGCAAACAGCTTTAGAAAATTTAAAAGTACTTAAAAAGGAAATTAAAAAAATAGGTATAGACTTAGGTGCGGAGTCAACTGTTGCGGGTTTTACTAAAGAACAAGCTATAAGAACTCGTATATGGTATTTAAAAGGATACGAAATACCAGGATTAACACCTGAAGAAGCGCAAAGAATAAGTAACTCTGTAAGACAGGATTTTGATTCAATGAAATTAATGGAAAAGCTTGATGCAATATTTCCTGAAAACATTTATCCTGAGCCAACAGATCCTGATTGGTTAGCAGGAAGTATACTTACAGACTTATTAGACCATGTTAACGATAAAACAAGAAAAGAATTTTTAGCTCCATTCTTTGATAATATAGAACAAACAATTGGTGAATTTACGTCAGGTAATAAACTAAAAGGAGAAAATGTTAACAGATTAAGAGCTGCATTAGGAAACGATTATATTGTTTCGCTTGAAAATATATTAACAAGAATTAAAAGCGGTAGAAATAGGATAGTAGGACCTGATAGTCTTACAAATAGTTTTATGGATTGGGTAAATAATTCTGTTGGTACTATAATGTTTTTTAATACTAGATCAGCTTTATTACAAACAATATCTAATTTCAACTATATAAACTGGTCAGATAATAATCCTATAAAAGCGGGAGCGGCGTTTGCCGATCAAAAACAATTTTGGTCTGATTTTACATTTTTATATAATTCAGACTTTTTAAAATCAAGAAGATCTGGTTTAAAAACAGATGTAAACGCGGATGAAATAGCTAAAGCAACTGCAAAAAGTAATAATAAAATCAAAGCAGCGCTTGCGGCAATACTTAAAAAAGGATTTTTACCAACACAAATAGCAGATAGTTTTGCAATTTCTATCGGTGGTGCCGCAATGTATAGAAACAGAGTAAATAAATATTTGTCTGAGGGACAATCTAAAAAAGACGCTGAAGCAAATGCTTTTAGAGACTTCACGGAATTAACAGAAGCTGCACAGCAATCTTCAAGACCTGATAGAATATCTATGCAACAAGCGGGGCCATTAGGACGTATTATACTAGCTTTCCAAAATACCCCTATGCAATATACCAGGTTGATGAAAAAAGCTGTTTTGGATCTTATAAACAACCGTGGGGATTGGAAAACTAATTTATCTAAAATAGTTTATTACGGGGCGGTACAAAATATCATATTTCACTCATTGCAAACTGCTTTATTTGCTTTAGCTTTTGATGATGAAGAAGATGATGAGAAAAAAGAAAGATACTTTAACATAGGTAATAGAATGGCGGACTCTATATTAATAGGTACTGGTGTTTATGGTGCTATAGCAGCAACTACTAAAAATGTTATAATGGAGGTTATTGATCAAGAAAAAGGTAGAAAAGATTTCCAAAAAGCCGCAATTATGACAACAGCTATATCACCGCCTATAAATTCTAAGCTCCAAAAAATGTTAAGAGCTGGTAGAAGATTTACGTATAAACAAGAAAGAGAAAAAATGAAAGAGCTTGGATTAGATACTAGAAATCCAGCTGTATTATCTGGAGCTGATTTATTATCTGCGATATTTAATTTGCCAGCAGATAGAGCTGTAAAAAAATGGAATAATTTGGTGTTAGCGGCTGATAGTGAGACTGAACTATGGCAATCAATTGCATTAGCGCTTGGTTATAGCGAATGGGACGTTAAATTAGGGCCTAATCAAAAAGAGCCAGAAATAAATTTAAAAGGTATAAAGCCTATAAAAATAAAAGAAATAAAAGTGAAACCAATTAAAATAAAATAGTTATGCCAAAAGACGCGTGTTATAAAAAAGTAAAAGCAAAATACAGAGTATTCCCATCTGCGTATGCAAGTGGGGCAATAGCAAAATGCCGTAAGGTTGGTGCTGCCAACTGGGGCAATAAATCTAAAAAGTAATGGAAGAAAAATTTAAACCACACATGATGTATTGTAAAAACGGTAAAGACGTTAAAGCAAATACATACAAGCAACATTTAGCATTAAAGAAAAAAGGCTGTGGTCACTCTAAAGTTAAAAAATAATGGCTGTTCGTAAAACAAAAGAAGGAGCAAATCTTAAACGTTGGTTTAAAGAGAAATGGGTTGATGTCCGTACAGGTAAAGCTTGTGGTAGACGTAAAGGCGAAAAAAGAGGCACGCCTTATTGTAGGCCTAGTAAACGTATATCTAGTAAAACAGTAAAGACTGCATCTGAAATGAGTTCGTCTGAAAAAGCTAAAAAAATTAGAGAGAAAAAAAGACTAGGCCAGCCAGCTGGAAAACCTAGAAGAGTGTCAAACACTAAAAGAAGAAAGTAGTATGGAAAAGATAAGTAAACACGTTTCGTATAAAGAAGGTACTAAATCAAATACAGCAATGAGATTGAACATTGATAACTCTCCAGGCGAATATCACTTAGGTAATATGACTGGTGTTGCAA
>Ga0208157_1000766_pt1 | contig 16246 bp, 25 predicted proteins | sample 5_EtaG_FD_184077 | JGI IMG/M metagenome (GOLD analysis project Ga0208157, IMG submission 184077) | Marine viral communities from the Subarctic Pacific Ocean - 5_ETSP_OMZ_AT15132 metaG (SPAdes) (version 2) | ecosystem: Environmental > Aquatic > Marine > Oceanic | place: Pacific Ocean | collected...
TAATCAACCAATTCCTGATTGGTTTAACGGTAGAGTCTACAAAGATGGCGCTGTAGTTAGAAACAGATTTTCAGGAGAAGAATATGAACTAAATAATGTAGAGTTAAGTATTTACGACTTTGTGATGGGCGCAACTATAGTTGTTGAGATGGGCATGTTTAATACACCTCAACACGTACAAGACCTTAGAAAAGGTTTAAATTGGTTTAGACAACACAACGCTAAAGCTTATATGACTTTACTAGACTAAAAAATTAAATTATGAGTACAAGAGCACAAGTAAGATTCGCAACACGCGAAGACGGTGTATCGTTTAGCGAACACCCAGAAAAATTTCACGCACAGTTTTACAAACACAGTGATGGTTATCCAGAAGGTTTAGGTGTAGATATATCTGAATCATTACTAGATTCTACTAAACTAACTAACTGGGAAATAGAATATTTAGATACAAAACACAGTGATCTAGAATATATATATTATATATGGCAAGCTCCGTTAAAAACTACATGGATAAGTATATTCGAAGTAGTACCATTTGGTGATCAAGTTGGTGAATGTATATTTGTAGGTGAACCACAGAAACTATTAAACAAATACAAACTAAATACAGATGATATGGATAATAATATAAACGATTAAATATGATAAGAAAAAAACCAATGCTAGCTTACCCTGTAAGTGACAAACCAATTAATTATGATGACAAAATATTTATGCAACCAAAGCTTGACGGTGTCAGATGTCTTATACAATATGACAATAGCAAGGTAACTGCATACTCACGTACAGGTAAAGAGTGGAAAAATATTGACCACATCTTGTTTAATCTTAAACCGTGGTTTGCTCTTAACCCTGACGTTATACTCGACGGCGAGCTGTATAATCACGATCTAAAGAACGATTTTGAAAAGATAATATCATTAGTCAGAAAACAAAAACCAGATGACATAGACATGATAGAATCAGCTGATATGGTACAATTTCATTGTTATGATATAATTGATGAAACTAAAACGTTTGAAGAACGTAACAGGTTTATCACACAAGTTGTACCTCGTAATCACTGTATTAAACACGTTAAAACTCAAAATGTTGCTACTGAATCACTAGCTAAAGTTATACATCAACAAAATCTAGACAATGGCTACGAAGGCTCTATACTACGTACTAACGATGTATATCAATGTAAAAGATCACATAGCCTTAGAAAGTTCAAAGACTTTCATGATACTGAAGCTACTATTACAGGCTGGGTTGAAGGTAAAGGTAAACGTAAAGGTACTATCGGTAAGTTTCTAGCTATTGATGCTGACGGTGTAACATTCGGTATGCCTGTTATGGATAAGTTTAAGTATTTACAAAACAATTTCAAAAAAATGCAAGGCTATGTAGGTAAAACTGCTACATTTACGTACTTCGAACGAACAAAAGCAAACAGTTACAGACACCCATTATTTAAATGTATACGAAACTATGAATAGAAATCAACAACAAATGTATAAGGACATTAGCGACTTAACTAAGGCCTTAACTAAACTAGTAAAAGTAATAGAAAAACTAGCAAAGCAACAACTATGAATATATTTTATTTAGATAAAGATCCATTAACAGCTGCTGTAGTACAATATAACAAGCATGTAGTTAAGATGATACTTGAATCAGCTCAAATGTTATGTACAGCTCATCACGAACTACTACATGATACTGATGTACCATACAAACCAGCACATGTAAATCATCCATCAACAATATGGTGTAGACAAAACACGAGACATTACTTTTGGCTGTATGAACATATGTTAGCATTAGGTGATGAATATAAAGCTAGATATAATAAAGATCATTTAAGTATTATTAAATGTAAAGAACCATTAAAACTAGCGCCTATTAACATGCCAACGTATGAGTTTGAACAGCCGCCACAGTGTATGCCAGATGAATATAAAGATAAATGTAGTATACAAGCTTATTGGAATTATTACATAGGCGAGAAACACAAAGTAGCAAACCTTAAAACCGAAAAATTATATGAACAAAGACCTAAAACAACGTATTAAGGAATTTAATGAAATTAAATATCCTAATGATAATGAAACAAGAATTATATTAATAACATTAAAACCAAAAGGGACTGTGACAACAGCCTCTAAAGATATATAGTAACAGGCTAATGTCACACGAAAGAAACCTAACATACTTAAATAATAACCGCATCGTATACCGTAGGCATCCGGTAACAGATAAACCAGATATAGATAATGAAGTATATATGTTTTATCTAAACGGTACACATGAATGCTATGAGCTATTTAGATCTTCAGCAAAGATAACAACATACAGGTCTTTAAAATGGCATCTATTAGTATTATGGTATTTAAACCCTCAATTTGACGATGCTGACATGATGGACTTAGCAAGATACATAACTAATAAACAAAATGGTTTTGTAGCATTTAATATAAATAGATGGGATCTTGCTAAAATAGTATATGAAGTTAGTGTATGTGATTTAGATGAGCCACCAAAAAACAAACTACGTAAAGTTATATTTAAACCACTTACACGTATAAGTAAAGAGGAAAAACTACGTATTGTAGGTGAACTAATAGGTAGAAGTAAACGGATTACAAAAGGTGATATATATGACTGTATGTTAGAATTAAATAACAATAAAGAAAAAATAACAATAACTAAATTATCTAAGTTATTGAAATGTGCAACTAGAACAATACATAGAAATATGTGTTTAGAATTAAAACGAGAAAAAGAACTTTTAAATAAACAACTATGAAATACTATAATGTAGAAAATTATGTAAGATATAAACAAGAGGTGTTAACGGCTGTTAAAAGACTACCTAAAATACCCGTAACAGAATACAGTGATGAACAACTTAATATTAAATTTCTACCTCTTGTAGAAAATTTAGCAAGAAAGTTTAGTACAACACAGCAAGCATCAGGTGTTATGTCTATTATGGATATGATACAATGCGGTAATATAGGTTTGACACAATCAATTAAAAAGTTAGACAGAGAAAAACTTAAAGAATCAGACAATATAGAACAAACGTTAAAATCTTTCTTTTCAAAACGTATTAAAGGTAATATACGTAGACAAATAGATCACAACAGAGGTAATATAAGAATACCAGAGCATAAAATGAACGAAATAAGAAAAAACTTTGGTAAAGATAAACGAATGGTTGAAATGTTTTTTAATTCTATATTTTTAAGTATTGATGCCAACCCTACAGATGAAAATATGGTATATCAAATACCAGACAAATCAGAACCATATAATGTAGAAATGATGAATATATATCTAATGTCTTTACTACAACAACATTTAAACTTAAAAGAGTTTGATGTACTAAGATTTAGTTATGGACTTAATTGTGATAAAAAATCAGCAAGTGAAATAGCTAAACATTTAGGAATAGAAGGTAGTAGTGCCTACGTACGTGTTTCACAACTAAAAAAACAAGCTGTAGACAAACTAATAGAAAATGTAGATCACTCGCAAGTGATTGACTTTCTTTAAGTTATACAGTTAAATATTAATAATAATGTGTAACTATATATATACACCAAAAGACCAAATTATGAAAGAATTAAACCAAAAATTAGCTGTCATACAGACTAAATTAAAAGCGAAAAAGTCTTCGTACAATTCGTTCGGTAAGTATCACTTCCGTAAAGCAGAAGACATCTTAGAGGCTATAAAGCCTTTCTTAATTGAACAAGGCGTTACAGTTACAATAAATGAAGAAATAATTGCAACTGACCCTGTTCCAACAATGCAATCAACAGCAACAATATCAGATGGTGAAAATGCTATACACGCTACAGCACTAGTCGGTGTAGACCTTAATCAAAAAGGTATGCAGACTGCTCAACAGTTTGGTGCCGCATCAACTTATGGTAAGAAATATGCTTTAGGTAACTTATTACTTATTGATGACACGGAAGATGCTGATGCAACAAATAACCATGGTAATTCTAACGCTGTAAATAAAATAAAACAAGCTGCAAAACCAACTATTACTACAGAACAAATGAATAAAGCAAAAGATTATATAAAATCAGGTGGTGATATAAAAGCTATTGAATCTAAATACAAACTAACACAACAACAAATTAAACAATTAACATTATGAAAACAATTAAAATAACACTGTTATGTTTATTTATATCTGTTTTATCTTATAGTCAAGATACCATTTGGGTAATGGTTAACGGTACTAATATGCATTACTTTAGTAAAAACATGAAGATAATAAAAAGTACAGATCACTATAATGACTATGATTATAAAGATTATAAAATAACAATAAAAAAAAATCAAATACTAGTTCTTGACTTATATGATAACTGTGGATATTGTAAACGTAAATACATAAACTATAGAGATTTATTAATAGAAGGCAGAGTGTTTGATGAAGTAATAAAAAAAAGCTATCCAAGTTCTGACAATACTTATTATATAAACGGTAGTAAAATAAAATCAATAACAGTACTAAAACCAAATGAATAAAAAACAAATATTAAAAAAGCTTGAACAAGACGAACATTATTATGGCGACTTTGGTAATCAATATTTATCTAACTCGCATGTTAGTAGACTATTAAAAGATCCATTAAATGTTTTCAAGCCTAGTAAGCCATCACCAGCATTTTTAGTTGGTGGGTATTTCCATACTTGTATATTAGAACCAAATAAAATAGATAAGTATAAAGTTGTTAAGTCTAGCACTAGGAATACAAAAGAGTATAAAGATGTAAGCGGTGGTGAGCTATGTCTACTACAGCATGAAGTAGACACAATTGAATTAATGAGAGAAAAAGTAATGAGTAATGATATATGTAAAGATCTTATACAACTAGGTAATGTTGAATATGAGGTACCAGGTATTACAGATTTATTTAGTAATAAATGGAAAGGCAAAGCAGATATTGTTAATCACGATGAAAAGTTAATCATTGATTTAAAAACAACCGCAGACATTGATAAGTTTCAATGGTCAGCGTCAAAGTATAACTATGATTCACAGGCTTATATTTATAGTAAGCTGTTCGGATATGAGATGTTATTCATAGTTATCGATAAAGCTACACATAAAATAGGTATGTTTGATTGTTCACCAGAATTTTATGCCCGTGGCGAAGATAAGGTACGTAAAGCAAGTGAAGCTTATGACTTGTTTTACAAGACCAAGGATTTTGATCCTAAACAGTATTTCATAAGCAAAACCTTATAAACCTAAATTATGCCAAATAGACAAAAAACATGTAGTGTAACTGGTGTTAAAACTTCTATACATAATTTCTATCAGAATCAAAATCATTTGAAAGCTGTAGATAATTTAAGAAGAAATACTGGTGCTACAAAAGAACAAATAACAAGAATGTTTAACCAAATAAATAATTATTAAATGGCAAGTATTATTAAAACAAGTATTAACCTTAACAATATACCTAAAGATAAAATATTTGAAGGTAAAAAAGGTAAATACTTACCAATTACAATTACAATAAACGATGAAACAGATCAGTTTGGTAATCAAGGACCTGTAGTTGTAGAACAAACTAAGGAAGAAAGAGATGCTAAGGCAGCTAAGACTTATCTTGGTAATGTAAAAGTAGTTTGGACTAATGGTCAAAATGTTGACACAGCTCCAAGAGATAACAACTCAGCACCAGCAACTGCTCCTGCTGCGGCTGAACAAGACTTACCGTTTTAATGAATAAAGAAGAGATCAATGGATTTGTTATTGACCAGTTCAATCAACATGGCCTGAAAGAAGGTGCCTCACAAGGGGTTTGTCCTTTGTGTTCGCATACCAGGAAGCCTAAAAATCAAAAAGCACAGTGTGCTAGTTATGATTGGGAACGTGGTCTCGGTACATGTCACAACTGTAACAAAACATTTCAATTACATACTTATCAACGTAAAGGTGTTAGTGAAAGAGTTTATGTAAGACCAGAAACTCCAGAACAATTTAATGATATAAGTACAAATGTTGAAACATGGTTTGGTACAAGAGGTATATCAAAACAAACACTCAAAGACCTTCGTGTAAATGAAGGTCTTGAGTTTATGCCTCAAACTGGTAAGAAAGAAAATACAATACAATTTAACTATTATATAGGTGATCAACTTATTAATATTAAATATCGTGATGGTAGAAAAAACTTTAAGCTTTATAAAGGCGCTGAAAAAGTATTTTATAATATTGATTCAATAGTAGGGTATGACACTTGCATTATAACTGAAGGTGAAATGGATGTGTTAGCTTTACACGAAGCTGGTATACCAAATGTTATTTCAGTGCCAAATGGTGCCACGTTAAATAATAATAACTTAGATTATTTAGATAATTGTATTGATTATTTTGATGACAAGACTAGAATTATATTAGCTGTTGATGCTGATGAACCTGGTCAAATGTTACAACGAGAGTTGGTTAGACGTCTTGGAGCAGAAGTATGTTATCTTATAGACTTTAACGGTAACAAAGATGCTAACGACTTTTTATTAGAGCACGGAGCTGAAGCATTGCGTAGTGCTATACATAATTCAAGACCAGTGCCACTTGAAAATGTATCAACTTTAAAAGACGTAGAAGATGAACTTAGAGACTTTGTTAAAAATGGATTTAAACCTGGTTTCCAAATCGGACTTCAAAACTTTGATAAAATATTTAGCACATACACTGGTCAGTTTATTACTGTTACTGGTATCCCTAGTTCTGGTAAGTCTGATTTTGTCGATCAAATGGTTGTCGGTTATAATAATTTATATGGTTGGAAAACTGCGTACGCAAGTCCAGAAAACCAACCGGTGTATTTACACGCTCATAAACTAATGCGTAAAACATGGCAAGACATGCCTTCACCAGGTGATATTGGAGGAGGCAAATGGAAAGAAGTAGCAGACCACGTAAACGATAATTACTTCTTTATTGATATGGACAAATACAGTTTAGATTCTGTATTACGTAAAGGTGCTGAGCTTGTAAAACGTAAAGGTATTAAATGTTTAGTTATTGATCCATTTAATAAGATCAGAGACGTTAATGCAACGTCAGATGACGTAAACCGTTACACAATGGATTATTTAGCTAAGATCGAAACTTTTTGTAAAAAATATGATGTGCTAACTTTTATAGTTGCTCACCCAACTAAAATGTATAAAGGTCAAGATGGTAAAATAGAAGAGCCTACAATGTACAATATTAAAGGTGGCGGTGAATGGTATGATGCTAGTTATCACGGTTTACTAGTACATAGAGATTATGATGCAAAAACTACAAAAGTTAAAGTACTTAAAGTTAAGTTTCAAAACTTAGGTGAAAATGGTGCTGAATCCCATTTTACTTGGGAACCAAGGTCTGGTAGTTTTGTACCTCACGAAACAATAGATGAAAACGAACCAATGCCTTGGGAATAATACAAACTAAATACAAACTAATTGGATAATATATGTATAAAAACTGGCACAAAACACCAAGTAAAAAACCTCCACAAAGATCTTGGAATCAAGATGAAATGAAAGTAATAGGTTGGTGTATGAATAAAAACATAAAAGTATCTATAAGCCCCGATTGGAAAGACGAGCTACTAAGATGGAAAATTGAAATAAATATAAACGGCAAAGTACATACAGATCCAAATAGATATGATGACAATGTTGTTTATAATAAGTTTAACGAATATTATAAATACTACTATGACAAATATAATTAAAGAAATTAATGATAATCAAATTAAAACAACAGAAAAAGGTGTTGATAAAATATATACAAAAATAAAATACAATAAATACTACAATTATTATATTAAATATAAAGGAGAATATTATGCATAAATTTAGAAACGCAAATGAAGCTTATGAGTACATGCACGACCGTATAATACAAGACGGTATAGACTTTGCTGATACAAAAGCTTTGTTTAATGTAGGTTTTTATATAACAAACCCGCTAGACAACAAAATAATAAATAGAGAACGTAAATGGAAAGAAGATTATGCAATAGCTGAATGGCAGTGGTACTTATCTGGTAATAACAATATATCAGAGCTCGGTAAATTGTATGGTAAAATACCACAGATATGGTACAATATGTCAGATGCTTTTGGTAAAGTTAACTCTAACTATGGCTGGCAATGGGAGCGTAACGCTCAGCTAGATATGGTTATTGAGATGTTAAAACAAAACAAAGAAACTAGACAAGCTGCTATATCTATATATGACGGTAAAGAAATTACTGATTATGCAAACGACACACCATGTACTTATGCTGTACAGTTTACAATTTTACATAATAGATTAGACATGTGTGTAACGATGCGTAGCAACGATCTTTGGTATGGCTTTTGTAATGATCAGTATTGTTTCTCTATGTTACAAGGATTAGTTGCACATGAATTAAATGTTGAACCTGGTGTATATTATCATTTTGCGCATAATATGCATCTATATAATGATAAGATATGACATATTGTATATACCATATACCGGGTGTAAAAATAGGTGTAACAAATAATATCAAACACCGTGTTGAAAAACAACAAGGCTACAAAGAAGATGAGTACGAAATACTAGAAATGTCTGACGATATAAACTACGTATCTATTAAAGAACTCGAGCTACAAAAACAATACGGTTATAGTGTTGATGAAGAACTATATAGTAAATTAAAATGTAATAAAATGAAAATAAATGTAACAGAAATGACTACAACATTCCCTTGTCCAGTCAATAAACTAAAAGGCAGGCTTATAGATAATATAGGTATGTCATGGGATACACCATTTGGCGAGTGTGTAATAACATCTAAATCTGTAGAATGGATAATGGACAACGTATGTTCATCAAAATACACAAATGATAGATGTTATGTATATAACAGAGCTTTTGCTAGATGGTTTGATAATAATAATGCACATCAAACATTAGCAGATTTACACGTGAAAGACCAATACAACGGTCAAACTAGATCCGGCGGTTTGTCACCTGAAAATCAAAATCTAAGAGTTATATCAAGGTTTGATTTAATTAGACTGTGGGCGAAAGACAGAGGTTTATATAATGATGGTGATCCTAAAACACAAACATTAAAACTCATGGAAGAAGCCGGTGAAATATGTAGAGCTGTACTTAAAAAAGATGAACCAGAAATTATTGATGGTATTGGTGATTGTGTAGTTGTACTTACTAATTTAGCACATCTTTGTGGTACATCTATAGAAAAATGTATTGATGCTGCATATAATGAGATAAAAGATAGAACAGGTAAAATGAGTAATGGAACATTTAAAAAAGATTAATATGAGTGATAGAGAAATTATGGATGCAAAAAATGGTATACAAGAAAGAAAGTCTTATGGATTTAGGGATCCTGTAGTTAGAAAAGTTTGTGATAAGTTTGTTAAACGGTCTGACGTAGGTTACGAAAAGTATAACAACACGTTAGATGATGAGCGTAGGTTTAAAATGAAAAACTTACAAGGTTATTTAAATGATATACAAGAAGAGCTTATGGATGCGGTACTATATATACAAGCAGCTAGAGATGAACTACAAGATTTATCAGAAGAAGCCTTAATTGATAAGCTTAAATATGATGAAGAAATTTAAACGTAAACGTGGTCCTGTTAGAAGTAAAAAAGTCACATACGACGGGATCACGTTTGCTAGTGGTTTAGAGCGTTATATGTATCAAGCTTTAAAAAAATCTAAAATCAAAGCTAAGTACGAAGGACAAACATATGTACTACAAGAAGCTTTTAGTTTTAAAGTTGATTCGTTTGAAAGACAAGGTAATGGCAAAGGTGATATGGTAAACAGAGGACAGAAAAAAATTTTAAATATAAAATATACACCAGACTTTGTTTCCGAAACATTTATAATTGAATGTAAAGGTAGAGCAAACGAAAGTTTTCCAATAAGATGGAAAATGTTTAAAAAATATGTTAATGATAATTTAAAACATGTGACTTTATATAAACCTCAAAACCAAAAAGAATGTGACAAAGTAATAGAGTTAATAATTAAAAATAAAAACAAATGAAAAATTGGGAATTAAGTTTTGGGTTTTACCCAGGTATAATATTAGGTTTTAGAACCTATAACGAAGTTAAAAAAAGTAATCACGTTCTTTACGTGCCATTTGTTGATATATGTTTGACCACATACAATGACTAAAGATTTAAATAAAAAAATACTTTCGGATCTAACAGTCCATATGAAGTATGCTAAGTATATTCCTGAGTTAAACAGAAGAGAAACTTGGGAAGAACTAGTCACAAGGAATAAAGAGATGCATCAAAAAAGGTATCCACAATTAACAGATCAAATACAATTAGCTTACAAATACGTTTATGAAAAAAAAGTTTTACCATCTATGCGCTCGCTTCAGTTCAGCGGTAAGCCGATCGAAATTAGCCCAAATAGATTATACAATTGCAGTTACTTACCTATTGATCATGTTGATAGCTTCAGTGAATGCATGTTTCTTTTACTCTCTGGTTGTGGAGTGGGTTATTCAGTTCAAAAACACCATATTAACTTACTCCCTTGCATAACAAAACCATTTAAAGGTAGAACAAGAAGGTTTGTTATTGGCGATAGTATTGAGGGTTGGTCTGATTCAATTAAAGTCTTAATCAAGTCTTATTTAGGCTCTAAGAGATCATCTAAGATCAAATTTGATTATTCGGATATTAGACCAAAAGGAGCTAGGCTTGTTACGTCTGGCGGTAAAGCTCCAGGGCCACAACCATTAAAAGAATGTTTAGTAAAAATTAAAGGAATATTAGATGCTAAAGAAGATGGAACAAAGCTTAATACACTTGAAGTACATGATATCGTTTGCCATGTGGCTGATGCGGTACTTGCTGGCGGAATACGTCGTGCAGCCCTTATATCGTTATTTTCAGCGTATGATGAAGAAATGATATCTTGTAAGTCAGGTAATTGGTGGGAAACAAACCCACAACGAGGTAGAGCTAATAACTCTGCCGTGTTAATGAGACATAAAATAACAAAGGAATTTTTCTTAGATTTGTGGAAACGTATTGAATTATCCGGAGCTGGAGAGCCAGGCATATACTTTAATCACGATAAAGACTGGGGTACTAACCCTTGTTGTGAGATTGCACTACGCCCATATCAGTTCTGTAACTTGTGCGAAGTTAATGTAAGTGACGTCACGAACCAAGAAGACCTTAACGCCCGCGTTAAAGCAGCCGCCTTCATTGGTACGCTTCAAGCAGGTTATACGGAATTCCACTATCTAAGAGAAATATGGCAAGAAACAACAGAACGCGACGCACTTATAGGTGTGTCAATGACAGGAATAGGGAGTGCCGCTGTGCTCCAGCTGGATATGAAGGTCGCTGCAAGTATCGTAAAAAGAGAGAACACGAGGGTAGCAAAGCTAATAGGAATAAACCAAGCAGCTAGAACAACGTGTATAAAACCTGCAGGAACAACATCTCTTGTACTTGGAACATCATCTGGTATACATGCGTGGCACAATGATTATTATATACGTAGATTGCGCGTGGGTAAAAACGAACCTATATATAATTATTTAAAAACAAATAATCCAGATTTAATAGAAGATGAATACTTCAGGCCTCATGACACCGCTGTTATAGAAATACCACAGTCAGCGCCGCAGGGTTCTATATTAAGAACTGAGTCTGCTTTTGATTTACTTAAACGTGTAAAAAAAGTAGCTACAGAGTGGGTTAAACCTGGTCACAGGCGAGGATCAAACACACATAATGTATCTGCAACAATAAGTTTAAAGAAAGAAGATTGGAAAAAAGCCGGTGAGTGGATGTGGGAAAACAGAGAGTGTTATAATGGTTTGTCAGTACTACCTTATGACGGTGGTACGTATACTCAGGCTCCGTTTGAAGATATAACAAAAACAGAGTTTAATAAAAGAGTCAAAAGTTTAAATGATATAGATTTATCTAATATTGTAGAAGCTACTGACGAAACAGATTTATCAGGTGAATTAGCTTGTACTGGTGGATCTTGTGAAATAACAAGCTTATAATTTAAATTAAATAAAATGAGTTTTAATAAATTAGATGAATTATTCGACGTTTTACAAGATGTTGTAAATGATTGTCAAACAGATATTATAAAATTTGTTGAAGGAAATAACTCCGCTGGAACGCGGGTTAGAAAGGCTATGCAGACTGTAAAGTCTCTAGCACAAGAAGTCAGGGTCGAAGTTCAAGACCAAAAGAATGCCAAATTCTAAATAATAAAGGGAGCTTAATCGCTCCCTTTTTTTATATTGTTTTATACTTAGTTCGTCCTTTATCTTTGTAAGCTTTTAAACAAACTTTTCTATTTTTACTAGGTGATACATAACTAACATGTACCCAATTAGGATTATTATCATCTCCAAACTCCCATATCATTTGATCAAAGCTTAAGTTTTCTTTTATCCAATTATACATTTTAGCATTATTCATTTTACCAAATGTATCATCTATATCCATAGCTTGACCTTTACAGTGTTGTGATCTAGTACTACCACCTATAGCAGTATTAAGTTCTGCGCTTCTAAAAAAACTATTTATTTTTATTGGTCCACCAACATAAATCCTTAGTGGTTCAAAAACTTTTTCAGCTAACACTTTCATGTTTGCTAATTGTATTTCATTAGGTTTATTTTCTATTCCTCTTCTTAATGCTGTAGCACTATATGTGCCTTCTTTATAACTTATGTGATTACTTATCATAATTAAAATATTGTATAGTTCATGCCTATTTTAAAATCATACCACTCACGGTTCCAGTATTTATTATACTTACCTTCTACAAAATAACCTAGCTGTTTGTTTTCTTTTAATCCAAATATAAAACCAAAAGAATAATCGTACCATTGACCATCAACGTAATTATGATAACTAAACTCACTACCATCATCATAGTGGTAAGGCATTAAATTACCCCAAGCGTGTAACCATGTTTGCTTGCTGTATTTGTAGTAATCAAATCCAACAACAAAAGAGTGCTGTATTGTTTTTTCTAATTCATTTCTTTTCTTTTGTGTATAATCAGCTAGTACTTGTGGTACAACAACTGCTTCCCAAACTTCTGAGCTAGTAGCCACCAACTCACCAGTAGGACTATAGTAGTTGCTATTAGCAACATCAACATTATAACCTTCTTCTAAAGCTAAATAAGTATAATGTATATTACCATTACTTAACATCCACTCATCTAAAGCGTTGTAACCATACGGCTCAGCAAGTCTATGAACAAGTCCTACGTTCCAAGATAAATGTTTCCCATCACGATGCCTATATCTTTCTGATGCTTCAAAATATTTTATATCTGCAAAACCATCTTCAAGGTACTCTACTTTTAAAGCAAAAAAGTTTACACACAGCTCGTCAGGGCAACCTTCGTCAGAGCTAAATCTAACAAAATGATGTTGGTCCATGTAGTTAACGCCTTCTTGTCTTTTATAATCTACTTCAAATAAATACTCAACTCCTCTAACTTTACCAACAGTTGCCGCATCACTGTAATTAGACTCTGTTCCATCATAAAATGTTTGGGCTTTATTTTCATATCCGAACCTAGCTATCTTACGAAGTCCTATAGTAAAGTTATAATCATATGGAGTTGAAACAGTTTGTGTAGATAAACCATTATCTATTGAAAATACTTTAACATCAGATAACGATGTACCACCATTCACCGCAGCGTAAAACGTAGAAAACTTTAATAACTCTTTAGTATCTATAGTTTGACCACAACAAGGTTTAGGTGTTATGCAAGATGTTATTATAAGCAATAGTATTATAAATAATTTTTTCATATTATCCTCTAGTAAAAAAAGCATATTCAACTTGTACTGTGTTAGCTGATGTTTGAAGCTGTAGCTTACCAGCGCCACCTGCATAAAAAGGGAAAAAAGCAAACTCTTCAATTTTTAACTCAAGTATTTGAGTACCATCTGCCGTTTCAACCACCACTTTATCAGTACCAGATGTTGATCCAGCTGAATTTAAACCTAAGTGTTTTATATAAACATACCTAGGTGAATTTACATTAGGAACTATAATATTATCAGCACCTGTAGTTGTAGCTGTTATTTTTGATATGTTAACTATTGGTGATACCACAGTTAAACTATCGGTTACAGTCATACTAAGAGTATCACTAGATATGTCTGAACTTGCTAATGTTAATGTTGCATTTAATGTTGCCATAATTTATTTTGTTATTAATTTTCTTTCAACTGTTCCATCGTCATATATAAACAATAAAACTTTATTTATTTCTATTTTTGTTGGTCTACCTAGTAAATCTGTAACACCTACTAAGTTAGTTATACGTTTGGGTACAGGACCAACCCACGTACCTTGACAATAATCATAAGTCGCTTGACATATATTGTCCCACTCATTTTCACAGCAATAAGCATCCACATCTATTACCCAAGCGTAACATGGATCATTTAACCAATAAGGATTACCAGGACCAGTAATACAATTAGCATCATACAGACAAACGCTAGTATCACTGACGTTTGCCATGATATCGTAGTTCCAAGCGTCCGGGTCCATGCAGCCATTAACAATTTGGACACAAGAACCGTTGTCAGCATTAGCATCTGGATTATAATTAAAAGCAGTAGAGTCAGTACAACCATAGTTATATGGTATACAGTTTCCATTATCTGTGTTAGCATTTGGATCATAATTAAACATTGTTGGGTCTATACAACCGTATATATAAGGTACGCAGCTTCCGTCATCTGTATTTGCATTAGCATCATAATTAAAAGCCAAAGGCTGCATACAACCTAATATTACAGGCACACAACCACCATTATCTAAATTAGCTAAACTATCATAATTAAACGCAGCACTATCAGTACAACCCCATACAGCTTGTGTTATACAAGAACCATCATTAAAGTCAGCCACATAACCTTGAGTGTAATATTCTAAGTAACTTGAGTTAGTACAGCCAGGAGAGTAATAGCAGCTACCATCGTCAGTATTAGCAGTATCACTATAGTTTATAGCTAAACTATCCATACAGCCAAATATTTTTTCAATACATAAATCACCACAATATGTAGGTACTTTATATTTATACATAGGTTGTATAAACGGTGGCAGCACTTCTATTATAGTGTTACCAAGTGGGTTAGTTAATTTAAACCCACAGTGCGGTGTTGTAAGTTGAGCTTGTGATGTAACATAAAATCTAAATTCAACTGGCATAGGTGATTTTAAATTAATAATAAAATCTTGAGTATAAGCAGCTGTATCTATAAAGAACTGATATACACTTGTATCTTGCGTAACTTCTAAATAAGAACCTACCCAGCCATCACCTATTAAATCATAAAGTGTTAATACAAAATCACAACTAGGTATTAAAGCCATTGTGTTTGCATTAGGATCGTAGTTGTACATAGTTGAATCAATACAACCAAATACTTTTAAAGTTGTGCATGAACCATCGTCTGTATCAGCTAAAGGATTAAACTCTACATACGCAGGATCCATACACCCAAGGACGGGTGGACAAGCGTCAGATACAAAAACATGTATTGAGTCATTATCAAAAGCAGGATCTGTACCATATACCAAAGTGTCATTACACTGTATTAAATAGTAAGAACCATCTAAACCACCCCATAACGCTCCGTTTAAACCATCTCCGTAGCTATCATATATAACAAATGTTAAATCGCCTTCTGGTAAACATCTCTGCTCTACTACCGAAGCATAATCAGGCTGAGAACCATAGTTGTTGCCCCAAGTTAACAGTGTACCACTAGTGTCGTAAATACCCCAACTAGTTTCACTTTGGTATTGATCTAAATTAATTATAATAGTAGTAGGCACACAGTTAAGTGGGCCTTGAGCTAGTATTGTAAACGGTAATAATAATAGTAATAGTAATTTTTTCATTTTTATTTTTCTCCACATTTTTTACTTGGGTTACCAACTTGTCTCCAGTCTTGTTTAACCCAATCTCTTAAACCGTCGCTCTTAGTACCAGTAACATTACTTTTACTTGAGCGTTTATATTTACCAGCTTTACCTGCAGTTCGCTTAGCTCTTATGACTTTTTGCTTTTCAGAACTACTCATACTAGCTATTTTAGCTTTAGGTAAACAAACTTTAGTTGTGCCTCCACCTTTTTGTTTTGCTTTGCTTGGTGATGATTTACGACAAC
>Ga0208157_1000773_pt1 | contig 16177 bp, 8 predicted proteins | sample 5_EtaG_FD_184077 | JGI IMG/M metagenome (GOLD analysis project Ga0208157, IMG submission 184077) | Marine viral communities from the Subarctic Pacific Ocean - 5_ETSP_OMZ_AT15132 metaG (SPAdes) (version 2) | ecosystem: Environmental > Aquatic > Marine > Oceanic | place: Pacific Ocean | collected...
GGTGCTAACAATTTCATGTTAATGAAATAAGCACTGTTTATACTAAAGAACCGGGGCTTCGGCCTCGGTCCTTTTATTTATTAATTTTATTATATATTATATTATGGCAAAAAAACAAGAAAAGGTAGAGGTACCTGTTGTTGAAACAACAAAACCAAAAGTAAAAGTTGAGCCTAAAAAACCAACTTGGGAAATAAAAGATAGAGTTTACAACTTAAAACAAATGCACAAGCCTTTATCTTACTCGTTAAGAAGTTCTGGTATATTTTATTTTGATTCAGAAGCTGGTTATGAAAGAGAGCTTAAATACTGTCAAAATCAAAAAACTCCATTTGTTGACGAAATGAAAGGTGATCAAAGATTAGATCATATTATTTTTAGAAATGGTAGTTTATTTGTAGAAAAAGAAAAAACTGTTTTACAAAAAATGTTATCTTTATATCACCCACATAAAGATAAGGTTTATGAAGAGTATAAGCCTATAGCTGAAGCTGCTAGTGAAATAGAAGTGTTAGAAATGGAGGCCGATGCAATATTAGCTGCAAGAAACCTTGATATTGATATGGTAGAGGCTATTATGAGAGTAGAGAAAGGTTCTGAGGTTAATAACATGAGTTCTAAGGAACTTAAAAGAGATTTACTATTGTTTGCCCGTAACAATCCTGCTTTGTTCTTAGATCTTTTAGAAGACGATAATGTTCAACTTAGAAATTTTGGTATAAAAGCTACTGAAATGGGTATTTTAAAATTATCTAGCGATCAAAGAACTTTTATGTGGGGGTCTAACGATAGAAAACTTTTAAATGTTCCTTTTGACGAGCATCCATATTCAGCTTTAGCCGCTTGGTTTAAAACTGATGAAGGTATGGAAATATATGCAAATATAGAAAAACAATTAAAATAATCAAACTGTAGAAGCGGTCGCTCTACGGGGCGACTGCAAACTACAAAAAACAAAACATATGGCAATAAGCGTAGATACAGTGTATCAAAGAGTATTAGCACTAGCTAACAAAGAACAAAGAGGTTATATAACACCTCAAGAGTTTAATTTGTTCGCTAACCAAGCACAAATGGAAATATTTGAGCAATATTTTTTTGATAAAAACCAATACAACAGACTGCCAAAAGACAATACTCCTTATGCTGATTTAAATCACTTACTAGAGGAAAAGATAAGTATATTTAAAAAAAGACAACAACCTGTTACAATTACAAATCAATTTGGTGATGGTGTTTTACCAACAGATCTTTACAGATTAGATAATTTAACAAGAATGGCTCGTACTGAAATAAGTGGTGATAGAGCTAATATAATAGAAGAAGTAACAGAAGATGAAATGATGGTGATTGATAGAGCTTTATTAACAAGACCAACAACTGAAAGACCTATATACACAAGAAAATCAGCTACAAATATTAAAATAAAACCTCACAGCTCTTCACCTTCAGCTTCAGCTGCTCCATATTTTACAGTAGAAGGTTTTGACGTTAACAACGGCTCTGCTAACGTTGTAGTTAGTACTGGTGCAAATAAATATAGTTTTATTGAGGTAGGTCAAGATGTTACTGGCGCTGGTATACAAGCTGATACAACTGTAACTGTTGTGAATAATGGCACTATAACACTTTCTAAAACTGCTAACGGTAGCGTAAATTCTACTACTTTAACATTTGCCACAGATGATATAAAATGTAATTATATTAGAAAACCTGTTGCAGTTAACTGGAATTACACAGAAATTAATGGTACAGCTTTATACAACAGTGCATCTTCTACTGATTTTGAGCTACATGATGCTGAAGAACCAACACTTGTTTACAGAATATTAGCATTAGCTGGTGTATCAATATCTGATCCAGGCTTATATCAAATAGCAGCTGCTGAAGAAAACAAAATAATACAACAAGAAAAACAATAATAAATGGGATTACTAGACGGTCAAACTCAAGCTCAATATCAAGCAGGTAATTTAGGAGGTTATCAGTTTATTTCTTTAGAAAACATAATAGACCAGTTTCTTATAGCTTATGTTGGTGAGGATAAAATTATTCAAAGTGCAAAAAGAACTATTGTTGCTTTTCATGCACAACGAGCTTTGCAAGAGTTAAGTTTTGATACTTTTAAATCAACAAAAGCTCAAGAAATACTTTTACCAAATTCTTTGCAAATGATATTACCGCAAGACTATGTAAACTATGTTAAAATAACTTGTAAAGACGAAGCTGGTATAGAGCGTGTAATTTACCCAGCATCTAAAACATCAAACCCAAAATCAATAAAACAAAATACAGACGGAACATATAATTTAAGTGGTGACGAGTTACAATATAACACAGAGTCTAGTACTTGGACAGCTTTTAAAGGAGCACAGTCTTCAGAGGAAAATAAAGATGACTACAACATAGACAATGACTCTTATGACTTGAATCTTGGTCAAAGGTATGGCTTAGATCCTCAGTATGCTCAAATTAACGGGTCTTTTTATATAGATGAATTAGCAGGAAAAATACACTTTAGCTCTAATATTTCTGGAAAAACTGTAACCTTAAAGTATATAAGCGATAGTTTAGGCACTGATGCAGAGATGCAAGTGCATAAATTTGCTGAAGAAGCAATGTACAAGTGTATAGCATACGCTATTTTATGTACAAGGGCTAACATTCAAGAATACATCGTACGTAGATTTAAACAACAAAAGTTTGCAGCTGTAAGAACAGCTAAACTAAGATTATCAAATTTAAAGCTAGAAGAATTAACTCAAATACTTAGAGGTAAATCTAAGCAAATAAAACACTAGTATATGCCGGAGATTAAAAACACTTTTACGTCGGGGAAGATGAACAAAGACCTTGACGAAAGAATTGTACCTAAAAATGAATATAGAGATGCGCTGAATATTGATGTTGCTACTACAGAAGGTAGTGACATTGGGTCGGCGCAAAATTCTTATGGTAATCTAAAAGTGTCTACTTTAGGCGTTGCTGATGGTAAATGTATAGGTAGTATTCTTAATCCAGAAAATCAAAAAATAATATGGTTTGTATCAGGTAGCTCTATTGACCTTATAGTAGAGTTTGATCAAGTTGCTGATTCAATTGAACCTATACTTGTAGATAATCATGGTGGTACTAAAAACACAGCGGGCAGTAATGCTTTTTTAAATTTTAGAGATGACTACTTAATAACTGGTATAAACGTTATTGATGGTTTGTTGTTTTGGACTGACAACTGGAGTGAACCTAAAAAAATTAATATAGATAGGTTTAAAATTGGAGCTGCAACTAGCAATACTTTCACTACAACAACTAAGTTTGTAGAACGTTTAGGTAACGGAACAAACAGTAAAACAACATTTAATGTTCTTGAAGAACATATAACTGTAATAAAAAAATATCCTTTAGGTGCACCAAAAATATCTTTGTTTAGAGATTCTAGCGGTTCAACCGAGCCTAGTTTAACAACTCTTATACACCCACAAAATACAAGTAGAAACGGGCAAGGTAATCCTTTTGCAGCTGGATCAACAAACAGCGTTGCACAATACAACACAACAACTTTAAGAGCTACTTCTGCTATCGTAAATTCAACAACAGTATCTTTTGACAACAGCACTTTAAACCAAGGAGATTGGAACGATGTTGTTGTTGGTATGACTTTTGTAAACGCTAACAACTTTTCTATTAAAGACGCTAACAACAATGTTATTGGTGTTGATGCCGTTAGCACGAACAGTGTAACTCTATCGGCTGTTCCCGCTAACAATATAGCTAGCGGTACAACGGTAGGTTTTAGAAGAGCTTTGTCAAATTATCAAAACGCAAGTTTTTGGACATACAAAGACTCTGACAACGTTACACAGGTAAAACCAGCTGGTACTTTGTCTAACGACTCAATGTATGAAAAAGATATAAACGACAACTTAGTTCCTATTGTAGATGTTAATGGTGTAGATATAAGAATACAAAAGCTTGTTTTTTCACCTAGACCTAACTACAAAGAAGGAGATATTATAGTTTTAGAAACTGAAAATACTCTTACTACAGACCCTGAAGACGTTGTAAAGGTTAGATTAAGGTTATTAGCCGAAGATGAGGGTTTTATGATAAACTCAACGCACGGTGTTTTAAGCCCAACTAGTTTTAGAAAAGTTTTTGATGTAAGAATACTTACAATATCACCTCAAATAGCCCTTATGCCAGCGGCTGATCTTACTAGTTGGACAGTTAGCAAAGAAACAGACACAGCTATATTTGAAGATAAGTTTGCAAGATTTGCTTTTAGATGGAAGTATATTGATGGAGAGTACTCTTGCATATCTCCTTTTACACCTGTTGCGTTTTTACCTACAGAAGAGGGTTATGAATTAAACTCTGAAATAGGGTATAATAAAAACATGGTAAATAGCGTTAGCAAAATAACTTTATCAGATTTTGGTTCTAGACCCGATGATGTTAGTTCTTTAGAAGTTTTATGTAAGTTTTCCGACGCTCCAAATATACACAAATTTAAAACAATAAACTCTTCTGATTTAGACTCTTTTACAAGTTTAGATATTACTAGTGATCAGCTAAATGCAATGCTACCAAGCAATCAAATTCTTAGAGCATATGACAACGTTCCAAGACAAGCAAAAGCTCAAGAAATAACAGCAAATAGATTATTATACGGAAACTACACGCAGCAATACGACTTGATAAACGATAAACCTATTTTTGAGCTTACAATGGAAAGTTCATCTTTAGAATCTAATATAGGTAACGCTGCAAGGTCTATAAAATCTTTAAGAACATATCAAGCTGGCGTTGCTTTGCTTGATAAATATGGTAGGCAAACACCAGTTTTTTCACCATCTTCAGTAAATCCAAAAAAGTCTTCAATAAAAATTTCAAGAGACAATTCTTACACTGCAAACTCATTTTTTGTAATGCATGATTTTGCAATTCCAACATGGTGTACTCATTTAAAATACTATATAAAAGAACCAAAAAAAGAGTATTACAATATCACGATGGATAGAATATACCAAAATATAAACGAAGATTTTGCTTGGGTTTCTTTTCCTTCTAGTGATATAAACAAGGTTCAAGAAGGAGATATTATAGTTTTGAAAAAAGCTCATGATGGTGTTAAAAAAATAGAGGCAAACAAAAACCCTAAGTATAAAGTTCTTTCTATTGAAAAAAATGCACCTGACGCTATAAAAGTTAAAAGAAAATTATTAGGAAGATTAGAAAACCAAGGTTTTGGAACCGATAGTGATGACACCACTGGTTATCCTACTTTAGGTGGTATGGTTGTAAGAGTTAGAGGAAATCAAGGTGTAAATTTAAACGAAGCTATAAAAAACTCTGCAGACACTACTTCTGAGGCTAGATATATAAGAATAGGCTCTTATCTTAAAAATACAGTTTCTGATTTTTACGAAGTAGATAGTATTACAAAAACTGACACTAATACTGATGGTGATTTTTTAGATGGTGATGACTATTGGGAGTTTACACTTAAAAAACCTTTTAACGCAGATATAAACTTTATGTTTGGCGCACCGGGAAGCTCAACAAGAGCAGAGTATTTTGAGCTTTATGAAGATCAAGCTAAAGAGTTTGATGAAGAATTTCAAGGTAAGTTTTTTTTAAAAATATTAAAAGATGATATTTTACAAGAGCATGTTATAAATGCAAACTCTTCTAGTGGTCTTGTTTATGCTATAAAATCTACAGAAAAAATATATTGGATTCAAAACTTGTTTACTGGTAGTGGTGCTAATCAAGAAACTGGATTTGCTCCTGGAGCAGACACAACCTCTCCTTTTAATCTTTTAACAGACACAACTCACGACAACAGCTCTGGTAGTAACATTTTTGGAAACGACACTGCTACGCACTTAATGACAACATACAACGGTACTTTTTCTTCTGACGAAACTCTTGAAGACGATCCAAACTTTTGGCAAAAAGACGGTAGTAATACTGGTGATACGGTTTATGGAGTTGTTTTCAGGGATTGGTCGTACAAAGGGCATGCTTCAATTAGAACTGTAGTAAACGGCACAAACAACGGTGTGCAAAGGTATGCTATTGACCAAGCGTGGGCTTGGAAACAATGGAGTAGTAAAGGATCTTTGTCAAAGCACAATGGACCCAACCATGATATGCAAATGGGTAGAGGTTTTAGACTAGGTGAAAGAGAGTGTAACTTTAGATTATTTAACATGGGCCCTGGATTTGATGTTGCAGATAGTCCTGGTGGCTTTTCGTTTGACAGACCATTTGGCCCTAGAAGATCTTTGATTGAAAACAACTTTACTTTGTTTAAAGCACTAGGAACTGTTGGTACTAAGTTTAGATGGACAGATGATCCAAGTGGACCTGATGGCAATGGAACAATATACACTGTTACATCTTCAGATCTTCTTGATGTTAACAACTACACTAACGATAGTGGCGATGATGATTTTCACAAAAGAAGTAATCAAGGTGTTAGATGGCGTTTAAGACTAGACAAGCCTATAGAGTGGTCACCAACTTCTCACGTGTTATCTGATGGAACATCAACTATTGTTGACTCGTCAGGAACGACAGTGTTTGACCAAATGGCAAAAAGAATAACACCTTATGATGGTCGAGCAAAAAGTGATCCAGAAAATGCTAGCCAAGACATTATACTAGGTCAAGGATTATATACCGGTAATCAAGCTTGGACGCCTGAAGAAAGAGAACCAAACACCTCTGAACTTCAAATACTAGTACCTATAACAGATACTGATACTTTTGCTAGTACTAGCCCAGCTGTTTTTGAGGTGCAACCACAAGATTCTTCAGATTTAAATTTATTTCACGAAACACCAAGCCCTGTCTTGGTAATAAAAGATGATATGTATATTGAAGAAGATGTTGTTAAACCAGACGGTACTATAGAAACTGGTGTTTTTGATGCAAACAGTCAAATAACTACAGTGTCAGATAACATAATGGAAGCTGCGTTTGTAATAAAAGACACTTCTCCTTTTAGCAAACAAAACAAGCATATAATTCCAGGAACAACACTAACTGTATATACGAAAGATGCAAATGGAAATGTTGAACACAAGCAGAAAATAGTGTCAACTCAGATAACTTGCGCTCCAGGAAATTACACCGGTGGTATAGGATGCTTTTTAGCTCCTGAAATGCCAAGACAAAATATTTTCTATAAAATACCTTTAGACTTTAGCAACGCTTTTAGTTATGGTAACGGTGTAGAAAGTAATAGAGTTAGAGATGATTTTAACGCACCTACAATTGATATGGGTCCTAGAGTTAGTACAACTTTTGAAGACACTTATGCAGAAGAAACTCTTGGCAGTGGTATTATATACTCTGGTATATTTAATAGTAAAAGTGGGGTTAACAACTTGAACCAATTTATACAGGCAGAAAAAATAACAAAAGATCTTAACCCAAGCTATGGTACAATACAAAAATTGTATACTAGAAATACCAATGTTATTGCTTTCTGTGAACACAAAACACTAAGAATATTAGCAAACAAAGATGCCATGTTTAATGCTGATGGTAAACCACAACTACTTTCAACTAACAGTGTTTTAGGACAAGCAGTGCCTTTTGCAGGTGAGTTTGGTATATCTAAAAACCCTGAGTCATTTGCTAACTACGGTTATAGAGTTTACTTTGCTGATAAAAATAGAAATGCCGTTTTAAGGTTATCTAACGACGGGTTAACTAATATTGCTGATTATGGTATGTCTACTTATTTTAAAGAAAATCTTTCTGATGCAGACGATGTAGTTGGTAGTTACGACGAAGACAAAGACACTTACAACTTAACTTTTAATGGCGCTACAGTTAGCTTTTCAGATCGTATAAACGGTTGGACAAGTTTTAAATCTTTTATACCTGAATCTGGTTTTTCTGTTAGCGGAGACTACTATACTGTTTTTGGCGGAGAGCTTTATCAGCACAATGCAAGTAGTTTAAGAAATAATTTTTACGGAGTTCAATATGAGTCAAGTATAAAGTTTGTTTTTAACGATGGTCCTTCTACAATAAAATCTTTTAAAGGTTTAAACTACGAAGGAACAACATCAAGAGTTTATCAGTCAGACAATGACGATTTAACTTTAGTTACTAATGGTTGGTATGCTAATAAAATAGAGACAGACAATCAAAATGGTAAAATACCTGAGTTTAAAGAAAAAGAAGGCAAGTGGTTTAATTTTATACAAGGAACAAATAATATTATATCTAACTTAGACCCTAAGGAGTTTAGTGTTCAAGGTTTAGGCGTTTGTAGTGCTGTTGCAGTTGCTAGTGGAACTCACAATACTCAGTACACACAAACTATTAGAATATTCTCACCACTGTCATCACCTACGTTGGCTTTAGTTGGCGGTGTGTATGGATCTTCTGGTGGTAGTTCATATCCAACATCAGAGACTGGTAATCCAGCGGCTATAGGACAAACACATGTCAATAGTGGTTTTACACTAAACTCTGCTACTAAAATTACTGGTACAGCGATTGCAAGTTTACAGTACTTAAGAAGTATTGTTGATGATTTAACGGTTGGCGAAACTTATACTTTGTCTGCTGATGTAACTATAACGTCTAACCCAGAAGGTAAGGCTATGGGCTTTTCACAAAGAAGTGGTGTAAGTGGTAGTGCTAGAAGAACTACAACTGGCGTTATATCAGAAACTTTTGTAGCTACAAACTCACAAATAGACTTGTTTAAAGGTAGTAGTGTTGCTGGTAACATGGATAATATTTCTATTGCAAAAACAAACCTCAACGAAGAAAGATACCCTAAATACATTATAAACAGGTTTGCGCACAGGCCAACTAGAGTTGATAAAGAAATTATTGTAAACAGACCTTCTGGTAGCATAACATCTGAATTCAAATATTTTTATGTTCACCCGCAAATAGTTAATGGTCAAAAATGGAGTGTTTTAGCTAGTAATGTGGTAACAACACAAACTTCTGACCCTAGCAATTTGATCGGCACGCTTGTAAAAGAAGATGGCTACATAAACGGCAACACTTGGACTGCAAGCAACGCACATCAGGGCTTACATACAAATGTAGTTAGAATAAAAGTACCAATATCAGGAACTATGCCTGCTTACAATATTGTTTCTCTTTTAAAAGCCGTTGTAACACCTAACTTAACACAAATTACATAATATGGCAAACATAGTAACTGATAAAAATTTTTGTACTGAAAACGCTGGCTCTACTTATAGCACTGCTGGTGTGCCTTTAACAACAGCTACTGTTTTTACTAAAACATTTACAGTTCTCAGTGGTTACGTTTTTGAAAAAGCCCCGTCAATTGATTTTTCTGAAGTGGAAGATCCTAATAGTTACAACGTTGTTGTAACAGACACAGGCTCTATAGCTAATGGTAATTTAACCGTTAGATCTTTTGCTGTTAATTATAAATATCCTTTAAAGCTAGTAACTAACGATACTATAAATTTTTCTGCAAAAGCGGTTATAAACATAGCTCTTTCTACTAGTAAAATATATAGCTTTTATATTCCTACTGTAACTGTGTTAAAACAAGGTGAAACTAGAGAAATAAAAGTTTATGGCGATGAAGGCGCTGTTTTTACTTTTGACGTTAAAAACGCTTCAAACACTTCTATAAGAGGTGGCGCTAATAATGTAACTATTCCAAGCGGTGGTGTTTATTTAGAAGACATAGTTTTTCCAGCAACAACAGCAACAACAACGTACTCTGTTATATTAACCGAAGTTAGTAATAGTTTTTTAACTATGTCATCACCGCAAACAGTGTCTTTAAATCAGTATGGCTTAACAACTTTAACTTTTTCTATGATAGAAAGTGCTAGCGATTTTATCATAGCGGCACCAAATAGAACCTCAAGTGGTGATGTCGGCACTGCAAGCAGAACAGATGTGGAGCTGCAGAATTGGAGTATAACTAGTCAGTCTTCTAGTATAAGTTTAAAAAACAACGGTGTTTTAGATGCTAACGACTGGACAGGCACCACTTCAGGAACTGTTAACACCTTAACAGGTGGTAGTACGGTTAGATTTAATAATTTAGAAAGAACAATATACCCTGTTGCTTCTCACCCAACGAACAGCGGTACATTTACTGGCGCTTCAGTTACTTTAAACGGTAATTTCACAGAGTCAGTAAAGGTTGGTATGAGAGTTACTGGAAGTGGTATAACAAGATCTGGCAATACACCTTTGTTAGTGACAGAAGTATTATACCCTGGTTCAAACTCTACTGTTGTTAAGTTTAACCAAACTGTTGGCGGTACGGTTAACGCTGCAACTACTTTAACTTTTCACCCTGTAATGCATATTGCGGGGCAAATTGGTATAAATAATTTTGGTACTAGCAATCAAACGTGCACGTTAAACGCTGCTGATGTTGTAGCATTTAATCAAGCACCAACCGCAAACAGCCAAGCCAATGTTCCTGCAACTAGAAGTGTGGCAAAAGAAATAACATTAACAGCTTCAGACCCAGAAAATGATACTTTAACGTTTACGCTAGTTAGACTTCCTAATATAGATGGTTCATTAACATACACAAACGCTAATAACCAGGCACAAACAGTTGCAACTGATGGAGGTACTGTCAACATTGTTTTAGGTGAGACTACACTTCTTTACACAGCAAATTCAACTGGTAATACAAACTTAACATTTAAAGCAAATGATGGTCAGCAGGACAGCTCAGTGGCTACAGTAACAATTAACGTAACAGGATAATAACATGGCAACAATAAGAATAACACTACCTTTACCCGTAAACGCTTCGCTACAACCTAAAGTATCAACTGTAGCTAGCAGCACACCTAATACATCTGATAGTGGTGGTTGGGATATTATATACTTTGTTAAAATGGTTGATGGTAAGCAAAGTGGAGGTGTGATAGAGCTTGGTGAGTGTATAGCAGTTGTACAGGGAACAACAACATATACTATTGATGTAGAAACAGATGGTAACGAAATACTGCCAACAGCCAATGATTATATATTTTTTGGCAAAAACAATAAGATTAGCACATCTAGCTTAAGAGGCTACTTTGCTGAGGTGGAAATGAAAAATGACTCAACAGCTTCTGCAGAGCTATTTGCGGTCAGCGCAGAAGTTTAAAAAACACTTAAAAAGTGTAATTATAAATAAATAAAGAATAAAATATGGCAGACGAAACAACATTTCTTGACAAATTAAAAGGCATGGACAAAACCTCTAAGTTTGGAGCTATAGAAGGTGTTATGGGTATAGCTCAAGGGCTTTTAGGTAGGGGCAAAAGAAGAGCTGCTCAAAGAAAAGCAAATAAAGAGTATGCGTTAAGAAAAGAAAATTATTTAAACATGGACATGAGTAATGTTTATGGAGGGGCTAAAAATACTTTTAACGAAAATGTATATGAAGATATTACAGTTAACACACAGCAAGCTGATTTTCTAGCGCAACAACAAGCTCAAAGCCAAGCTAATATTATGGACAGTTTAAGTGGTGCCGCTGGGGGTAGTGGTATTGCTGGTCTTGCACAAGCCTTAGCAAATCAATCAACAATAGCTAATCAAAAAGCTTCAGCTTTGATTGGTGCTCAAGAACAAAAAAATCAACTTTTAATTGGCAAGGGAGAGCTAGCTGTTCAAAAAGGTGAACAAACTGCACAAATGATGAGAATGAAAGGTGCTGCAAAAGCTCAAGCATTAGAAATAGGAAGAACTGAAACTTTACTAGGTATGTCACAAATGGATAAAGCAGCCGCTGACAAAGCTATAGCTGATGCTAATAGCGCTTTGGCTGGTGGTATAGGTAAAATTGCAGCATCTGCATTAACAGGTGGGTTGCTTTAATAAAAATAAAAAAATATGAATCAAAAATTGGTAGATGGTCAAAGAATTATGAACTTAGCAGGTCAAGACAAGTCTGTTGATTCTTTTATTTCTTCGTTTAAAGAGCAGTATGGACTTAACGAGCAGGCTGCAAAGCAAGAAAAAATTAAAGTTGGTAGATGGGCTGATCAAGTTGGTTTACCACAGAACATATTAAAAGTTGAGACTGGAGATAGAGACACTGTTTTAGACTGGAATCAAGGTATGAGGGACAAGTTTGTTGAGGCAATGAAAAGATATGATGAATCTGGTGATGATAAAGACAGAAGAGTTGCTGACGAAATATTAGTAAAAGTAAAAAATTTAGACCAACAACTAGGTCTTTTTCAAGCAGACAAACAAAAATATTTAGAAGATTATGAAGCTGGAAATCTTTTACCAGGTCAGTTTGACGCTGGTTTTTATGCAGAGCATTACACTAAAAATAAAGAGTCTGCTTTTACAGTAAACGAAGATGGAAATATACTTTTTTCTGATGGCACATTATTTAACGATAAAAAGCAAGGTTATAAATTAAAGTTTGATGGAGGTAAAACTCTTATGGACGAGTCTGTTATACAAGCAATAAAATTAGCAAGCACTGATGTTCAAAGTCAAAGTGGTAATAAAAATTTTGATTTTAAAACTACTCAAATGGCTTTTGACGAGGGTTTTAAAAACCCAAAGATTGGTGGTGGTGCTCAAGCCGTTATGGTTCTTTCTCAAACAGATTTAAACGAGTTTGATGAAAAAAATATTACATTTGCAAACGAATATGTAAACGGTCTTTTACCTGATGAAATATACGAAATGTTAGAAGGCTCTGGTATTAGCGATAATGCTGGTTCTCAAAGCGCTACTCAAGGTGGTAATAATTTAAAAAGAGATGCTAAGTGGATGGAAGATCCTGCTAACACTGATATTTTAAGAAAAATGATTTCTACATACGTAGCTAGAGGTGTTGAAACTGTTTACAACGAAAAATTTGATGAAGAATTTGGTATACAGTCTGAAAAGGGTTTTCTCTCTTTCCCTCAAGGAAAAGTTAAAAGTGAACTTTTAAGAACTGTATTCTCTGCTGGCGCTACTAAAGGCTTATACGACATGATAAAGCTTGGTAAAAAAGACAGCATAACAATAGCTGGTACTAAAATAATATCAAACGGCGATGGAACATATACAACAGCTGGAATAGGTAATGTTGTTACACAAGCAATGGTAGATGATGGATCTTATAAAAAAGAACAGCTTGGTAATCAAATTACTTCGCGTTATGCAAACTCGCAAGAGTTAATAGAAAAACTTGGTATATACGATAAAGATTTTGAAAAGCTAGTGCAAATAGAAGAAGAAAACCCGCCAGGAGGAGATGACGAACAAAAGAAAAAGAAAAAGAAAAAACTACCAACTAAGCCAAAAGGAATTGATAGAAATTATTTTAAAGGCCCTATGACGTCGAAAAGAGTGTTAGAAGTTGAAAAATTATACCCTGGTTTAAAGATGACAAAAACAAATCCTAATTCAATTAACTCTACTAAATACACGCTTACTTTTAACGGTAAAAACCCGGTTATAATTGATACACAAAGAGTTGATAATTTTGCTTTTGACGGGCCTAGCAAGTCTAAAAATGAATTTGACAATTATATAAATAAATATATAAAATAATATGCCGCAGTATACTTTTGACGGAAGCATTTACGAGGAAGAAGAAGTTTTAGCAGCTGCTGAGCAAGCGGGGTTAAGCCTTGAGCAGTATGTAAAAGAGTTTGACTTAAAAACAGACAATAGCTATACTGCTGGTGAAATGAAAAGCTTACAAAGAGATACTTATAAAAAAGTTTTATCAATAATGCCTGGTCAGGTAATGCCTCCGTTCATGCAAGATATTTTTGGTGTTACTGTTGCTCCTGTTGTTTCTGGAACTGCAAGTATTGCCAGTGGACTTCTTAAAACCGCTGAAGCAGGTGTTGAAGGAGCTATGGGGTATACTAAAGAAGAAATGTTAGAAGATGGTGATAATTTTCTTTCTAAATACTTAGACTCAACAGCTGAAAACTTAGACATGATGGGAGTTGCTAACTTTGCTGATGATGGTTCTCAGCTAACAGTAAAGCAGTTAATAGATCAGGGTGATTATGGCGCAGCAACAATGCAAACTACTCAAGATGCTTTAAAGTCAGCACCAAGCATGTTTGCCTACAGGTTTCCTGTTATTGGCCAAGCTGTTTTAGGTTTGTCAACTTTTGGTAATACGTTTAAAGAAGATTTAGTAAATAGAACTGATGCTACAATTGGACAAATTACAGCAAACGCAGCGTGGGCGGGTGGCTCTGAGTTTTTAGGAGAACTTATAGGTGGTAAAATATTTAGATCATTAGGTATAATAGGTGGTATTGCTGGTAAAGGTTACATGGCAGATCAAGTTAAACAATACTCGCAAGGAGTTATAGTAAAAACTTTATCAGGCTTGTTTGGTGAAGGATTTTCAGAAGGAATTACAGCTGTTACTACTTTAAAAGGTTTAAACGTTAACTACGGTGATGAAATATCATTACAACAGTATATTGACGCTACTGTAAATGCTGTTCTTCCAGCAATGCTGCTTGGAGGTTCAACTGGGACTATTTCTGGTATTGCTAAAAAAGACAAAAAAGAACTATACAAAGCAGCCGCTAGTAACAAGTGGAAAAATGATCAGTTGAAAAGAGGTAAACAAATATACGAAACTATAATTGACATGGAGGCCGCTGATGAGGGTAACAAGCAGTGGTTTATGGACAAAATAAAAGATTTACAAGATCAAAACGCTAAAGCTGAACAAGAGCTTTTTGATAGCTTTGAAAACATGAGTGAGGCTGAAATGGAAAGATACGCTGGAAACTTAGATGGTATTTCTGAGTTAAGAAATATAGTTGGAAATAATAAGTACTCAGAAGACAGCCAAGAACAAGCTGCGGCGCAAATTAGAGAAGCTCTAGAAGACAATAACAGAATGCTTAACGAACCTAATTTTGATTTAGAAGTTGAGGTTGCAATTGGAGAGATATACAAAGATTCTGAAAGAATAAAAAAAGAATTAAAAAAAGCTAAAGGAATAAACAGAGATGATCTTGAAATAATAACTATTAAAAACGATGCTGATCTTGCAGAGGCTGAAAAGTTTGATCCTAATGCAAAAAGCAAAGATGGTATATTTTTAGCTACGAAAGATGGTAAGGCGGTTATATATATAAATCAAGACGTAGCAGCGAATACAGGCCAAACAAACGTTCTAGGCCACGAACTTTTACACTATGTAGTTTCTAGATCTTTTAAAACAGACAATCAGTCTATGGCACCTCTTGTAGACTCTTTTAAAGAGTTTATGAATAAAACTCCTGAAAACCAAGCTATATTACAAACTATAGAAAAAAGAATACAAAATAAGTATACAAATAAAGATGGTACTCTCAAAGATGGTGCTATGGAAGAGTATATGAATATATTTTCTGATTTAATTAAAAAGAAAAAAATTATAAACAACGAAGACGCTTCTTCTATTATAACTTCAAAATACAAAGAAGTTTTAATGGGGTTAGGCTTTGCTAAGGTTGAATTAAATTCAGGGCAAGATGTTTTTAACTTTATAAGAAATTATAACAAAAATATAAATAGAAAAGGTTTGCTTGGTAAGCTAACAATGAGAGGCGCTCTTAAAACTAAAATAACTAGTAATATAGAGGGTGTTAAAGCTGCAGATGGTACAGCCGGTGTTGGCAAAAGCTCTATGTCAGAGTCTAAAGTTATTACAAAAGAACTAGTTGACGACAAAAGCTTTGAAAATAAAATTCAAAAACAATTTGAGCAAGGACAGCTAATAGAGCTACAAGAAAGTTACAAGCCTAGAATAATGAGGATTTTAAGAGCCAACTATTCTTGGATAGAAAATGATAGTAAAGAAAAGTTTAACGCAATTGTTGAAGAAGCTTTAGGGCCTGATAGAGGTGTATTACAAATGGTTCTTGGACCTGGTAAGTCAAAATACGATCCTAGCACAGGAGTTCCTTTATCTGGGTATATTGGTTCTATCATGAAAAAAAGAGGTATGATTGAGTATGTTGAAAAAGAATATCCTCAAGGAGTTATTCAAAAAAACATGAGTCAGGGAAATACTCAAGAAGCAGTTGACAAAAAAACCTCAGACTCTACAGCGGAAGATGCTATTAACTTAAAAGAAAGAAAGAAAAAAGAGATTGCAGAAGAAAAGCCAAGTTTAAGAAAAGAATTAAAAATCGAAACTGGCAGTGATATGTAT
>Ga0208157_1000775_pt1 | contig 16157 bp, 22 predicted proteins | sample 5_EtaG_FD_184077 | JGI IMG/M metagenome (GOLD analysis project Ga0208157, IMG submission 184077) | Marine viral communities from the Subarctic Pacific Ocean - 5_ETSP_OMZ_AT15132 metaG (SPAdes) (version 2) | ecosystem: Environmental > Aquatic > Marine > Oceanic | place: Pacific Ocean | collected...
TTGTAGGCTACCATATGGTTGCGTCAAGCAGTAAGGTGGTACGCTCAGTACGAATGAAATGTTCTTAATGCGCCGATGCTAACCTTAAAGTCGGGGTAAGCACTATACTTGGATGTTCTGCCTTCTCTTTCAATTGAGAGAATGCTTCACATCTATTCGCTATATGTGCAACCATATGGTAAAAGATTCATTTGAGAATATCTTGAAGCGAAGCCTTGATAGTTTCAGGGCTGATGACACTCTTAGTGTGTAACGAAGTGCTGCTCTGAAAGTATTTCAAGATAGAGCAAATTACATCACTGCAAGGATTTTACCCGGTCTACGACCATATGGGAAGGTAGTAGAAGTCAATACTCTGAGTATGGGCGAAGCCTCGCTTCTACTACTTCCCACACATAGGGTAAGAATGGCATAAGCAAACTTATTGCCTGCAACCATATGGCCGTGAGGCAGAATTTTTTTTCTTGCAAATTAAATTGTTTTATACATTAATGGTATAATTATTTAGTTCCGCTAACAGTACATTAATATGGATTGCCCATAATGGCTTGCCTAGAGTAGTTAGCACTATGGCCTATTACCAGATTTGACATATAAATAAAAACGCCGCTGACTACAAAGAAATACATTTATTTGTTAGTGTTAATGAATTAAAAAGGTATTAAATCACTATAATAATATAAAAAACAATAGACCTATACCTTATTCTGGAAATAGAAACGATTTAAACAAAAAAAAGGCGCAAGTGGCAAATAAATGACGGCTCATTTTTTCGGTTTTAAAGGTCTGATAAATTATGACATGGGAGGAAGTAATAAAAAACGACTCCATAGCCGATAAAGTCCTAAAAAATATCGTGCGCATTTTTTACGAGAAGGTAAGATTAGACGATAAGATAAGAAGAATAAAGATAGATAGGAATAATGGCACAATTACATTAATAGTATTTCCAAAGATGACAGGTTTATTTGTAGGCAGAAGAAGTCAGACATTAAATGCATTAGAAAGAAGATTAAAACGATGGAAAGTCAATATTGAGGAGTAGTATGTGGAGAATAATAGAGTTTATATTAATTCCTTTACTTATAATAAACGGTTTATGGCATTATGGGAGGTTTAAGTATTGAATTGGACTGAGATATTGAAGGCTGAACTGCCCAATGAAGTATTGCCCGATGCAATAGATGTCGATACTGCTCGTTATATGCGAAATGTTCCACGCGATGTGAGAAACCGATTCTCTGTGTCATTGAGTGAGATGAAAGATGGCAAACTAGTCAATATGCGCATTTGGCTAAAACAAATGAAAGCGACTATTAATGCCACTTACAATGCCATAATTCAGAGTGTGGAGAAAATAGACGCCCTTCCTATGTCCACGGCAACTGCTGCTATTGCGCCATTGAGGAACAAGGCCATCAATAGTCTGAATAGAGCAATAACACAGATGAAGGAGTATGAGCAGGAACTTAAAGACAGCAGGGACAGAGATGGAAGCCTGCGTATCAAATATAGTGATATGCGTAGCGTTCAAGATAATTTGAAGCAGATATTGACATATTTGTATGATGACGTACAGGGTATATTTTTGAATGAGATGCGTAATGCCTTGAGAAAAGTAAGCCGTGACGCGGAAGCGATATGGGAAAGTGCTTCTGAGGGAAAGGTTGCTCGTACTGTCAATCCGAATGAACTTAAACCACAAGGTCAAACTGACAAAGATAGCAACACACCGCAATTGCTTATGGAGTTCGATGAGATTAAGGAGAAGGTTGACTTCTATATCGCTGGTAATAATTTAGATAGAGTGAAGAGTCAGAGAGCCAATACCACTGTGGATTTCGATTGGGATGGGAACAAGAAGAGATTCAATATAAATTACCTGAATCGACCGGGAACAGTGCCTGTTGGATTGGCTCAAGACATAAGTTTGTCGAAAGAGGTAAGTAACCGCGTTAAGTCGTTTTTAAGGAATTTAGATAGAAGACTTGATATTCCAGAGAAATTAGCAGAAGGCTTCGTTGAATACTTCAAAAAGACTTTCTTCAGGAATCCTCCTTTACAGATACTGACCAAGGATGAAGATAAAATCCTTTTCGGAATTGACGAATCGGATTTGCCTATGATAAGAATAGGTCAGATACTAATTGTGGAAGAAACGGCAGAAGATTGGCGTGACAAGGGTAATATCGAAGTGACTTTCTCAGTCACATCAGAGGGTACTGCTCCTGATAAAGTCATGATTGAAGCATTAGAAGCCTATCAGGACCTTATAGGGAGCATTGGCGACCAGACCTATTATTTGAGTGAAGAAGGTACTGTTGCATCAGGCAGGGAAGCGGCTGAATTGGAGCCTGAGAGAGAAAGGCTCACTGAGGAAATGCAAGAAGAGACAGGTGGTGGGTTCTATCCAGCATTGGAGTCTTATCTGGATTCAAAGGACGATTCTCTATCAGAATACAAATATAAAATTGCAATAAAAAATAGAGATGATGCATCGGATGTTGCAAGGTCGTTCAAGATAACATTGGGAAGTACGCCGCTATTCGAGTTCTCTTATGTAATAACAGGCGCGAAGGATGATATCTTTAGAAAAATGGTTGATGAGATAGTGATAAAGCAAATTAGGGGGGAATAGATATGGATTGGTTTGAGTTAGTTAAAGCAAAAGCAACATCTACGCATAACAGCAAAGGTGAGAAGAAGGATAGATGCGCTAAATTGGCAGATAAGAAATATGGTCTGAAGAGTTCAGCATACAAGTCTGGATATATAGTTCAATGCAGAAGAGGAAAGGTATCTAGAAAGAAGTGATTGCTATGAATTGGATGTCTATTCTGAAAGAGGAGTCTAAATGGGTAAAGGAATTGCCCGAAGACAAAAAGAAACTTCTCAATTCAGAGCCATCTTTCAAGGTAGATTTTCCAGAATTGAAGCATCCTAGCAATGAAAGCGAGATAAGCAGGGTGTTGGAAGCGGTCAAGAATAACGAACTGGACGAGAAAACCCAGAATGACCTAGATAAGAACAATCACAGTATGATGCTAGACATAGTTGATGAGGACATGGATGATTGGAATCGGTTCATAGAGGACGTTGACATACACACCATCAAACTCAAGATGAAGTATGGTAGGCAAAGACCGTATGAATACAGCGATGAAATCGAATCCGTGACAGATACCGATGACAGCCCTTCGTTTCCTAGTGGTCATGCGATAGAAGCCTATGCTTTAGCAGAAGTATTAGGAGAAAGATATCCAGACAAGAAAGATGAACTTGACAAGATGGCTGATAAGATAGCAAAGTCAAGACTTCAGATGGGCAATCACTTTCCTAGTGACATAGAAGTGGGAGAGAAAGTAGGTAAGATGATTGCAGATGCATATCTATCTACAACGAAGATTGAGAAGTGGGGCGATATACTCAGCAAGAAGGGAGATGGATTCAAGCGAGAGAAAGAATCCGGTTTGCATGGTTGGTTCTCAAGAAGAGGCGGTAAGGAAGGAAAGGGAAAGAAGACACAAGGAGGATGGATTGACTGTTCTAGTTGCGGAAGCAAGAACGGACCAAAGCCCTGTGGAAGAAAAGACGCTTCAAAAGGTAGAAAAAGAAGATGCAGACCCACCTGTTCAGCCTGTAAGACATACAAAAGGAGGAAAGGCGCATGAGTTGGGAAGAAGAAATAAAGAAAAACGATAAGGATAACGATGCCTATAAGACGACGCTATACATCCTACTAGATGAATTCCATGACGAGTCATTAGAAGCAGGTCAGACATTGAAGAGGATACTAGAACATATGGTAAAATTCGATAAAGGTGAAGCACTCGATGAAATTCGTCCTTTTGTTATTAAGTATAATGAAGCCTTATTGCTTTTAGACAAATACTACGAACAAGTAGCAAATAAGAGGAACCAACCAGAATCATTCGATGAAGATGAATGGAGGAGGGATATGACATGAATTGGGAAGACGAGATAAGAAAGGAAATACCTCTAGATGATTATATGAAGTTGCTGAGTCTTCTTATCCACAGAGTAGGAACCGAAACGCAGGTATTGGTTAAGACATACAAGTCTTTTGCTAAACTGGTTAGAGAGCAGAAGGACTATGAGTTGATGAGAATGCTAGAGCCTGTATTGAAGAATTTCAAGTCTGTAAATGATGACATGCTAGATGTGATAGTAATGTTAGAGGAAAGGTACTCACCTGAAGAAACGCCAAGCACAGAGGATAACCTCTTTGATGAGGATGAGTGGAGGAGGCAAATGAGATGAAATGGTTTAGTGTATTGAAGATATCAAGAAAAGACATGATAGCCGATGCAAAGAGATTTGCGCCGGAAGACATGGCAGAAGGAAAGAGAAAGAAGGCACAAGCCTATTCGAGATTTAGGATGAGAGAGGGTAGAAACCCAAAGAAGTTAGAACTAAGAGAAGAATTACTCAATCCAGTTTATCTAGGCAGAAAAGGCAGGACTGGTAGAAAGAAGGGCAGTAAGAATAAACCTAAAGACTATTATGCTTTAATTAGGAATATAATTCTATACTTAGAGGCCAACCATAAACCTGTCACTGAAGAAAATGTAATCAACGAGATGGGCTTGAATAAGGAACCAGACGAAGAATTCTTGAAAATGGTTCGCAGATATATAGACAAATTAAGTATTGAGGAGATGAGTAAATGACATGGTTTAGTGTGGTTAAAACAGATAGATGCACTAGAGCAACCAAGAAGACATCTTCTACTAGTAAGGGCAAGAAATGGATGAAGTGCGTCCCTGATGGTAAAGGCGGCTATAAGAGAGTCCACTGGGGCCAAAGGGGAGTAACGGTTTCCGGTAAGAGAAAGGGAAAAAGGAGAACGTCATTTAGAGCAAGGCACAATTGTTCCTCTTGTAAGAGAAGCGATTACTCCGCTAGATGCATGGCTTGTAGAGACTGGTGATTTTTTGAGATGGTATAGTGTTCTCAAGATGCCTTTACGAGGGTATTGGAGAGGGCCAACATTAGCCCCATACATAAGGGATAGCGTGAGGGAATGGTCTAGCACTGCTCAGCCAGATAAAGAATATAGGTTGAGCCAGATACTCGATGAGATAAAACCAATGATGAACAAAAAGATGATTCTTGATGAACCAGACAAGAAGCAACAAACAAAATCAGTTTTGAGTCGCATGGGTCAATTTACTATATGGAAGACAACGATAAATTCTCTATATGATAATGGGTTTGTGCCTATCGGAAAAGAATATACCAATGCATCTACTGGAACAAAAGCATTGGAAAACATATACATGAAGGTGAGAGAATGAGTTGGTATTCTATTCTAAAGGAAGAGGAGATATACTACCATGCTACGCCATTTAGTAATTTATATTCCATTATGGCAGAAGGCATAAAACCTAATTTCGGCACAATATACTCCACAGATACAAAAGAGTTGTCGGTCAGTTGGATTTGCTTTACGAATAGAGGGGTGAGGAAGATTATTGTAGTTCCATATAGGGCAGAGCCAAAAACACATAGGCCAGCAACCGACCACAGCCCTATGATGTTGACTATACTAGGCGCACCTCCCGGTGCTAAGGTGTATGAGACAAGTAAAGCAATTGAACCAAAACAGATAATGGTTGAGGATATACTGATATATGACAATCCATGCTTCGATAAGGATTTTGCAAGGCAAGTTGCAGTCGCAGAATATAGGTTCGGTGAACAGGAATGACTTGGTTTAACTTAGTAAAGTCCTCAGAAATGAAGGAGTTTGAACTTCTTGCTGAGAAGTATGCAGAACCAAACGACATGAAGCACCTTGACTACATTCGCAAGAAGCATGGAAAGAGAAGCGTAGAGTTCTACGACCTACTTAACAAGCAGGTGAAAGACGTAATGAAAGAAGGTGAATGGTATTCATTGTCTGATTTGGCTAAAGCGGTAAAGAAAGTAAATTCGGGTCTTAAGTACGATGTATCGAATTTAGAACAGGTCATAAAGAACAGGATAGATGATTATAATTTGTTCACTAAAGAACAGTCTTCTGTCGGTAGAACAGGCAAGACCACGTATTACAGGAGGGATTGAATGAAGTACGGCTTTGATTTGATGACCGAAGATGAAGCACAGCAGATGGTGTATCAATACCTCAAGAGATTCGGCTACAATCCAGTGCAGGCATTTCCGAAAGCAGCCTTTAGGGGTGACGGGGGAACATTGCTATTCAAACTATTCAAACCTGAAAAGATGTTTTCATACGTCTATTATGCAGAAGATGAAGGAATAAAGCATCCTTTGGCTGTTCGCACAGTAGCGACAAAAGGAAACAGGGTGTTGCTATACATGGGATTGACTTCTATGAAAGACAGGATGAAGCATAAGCCTGAGAAGAACTCAATGAAGACTTCTGGTAGAAAGGGAGGAATGACAGAACGCGGTAAATTGATGGGCAAGCCTTTCTTCAGCCAGATACAGGAACTGATTAGAAGGTTGAAGTTGAACCCAGTACAATTCACGGTGAATCCAGCGAATCGAAATCAGACAATACCAGTAGGCTACAATTTGACTGCTGATGAAGATATGACTGGTGAAACGCAAAGCCGGTGGTTAAGAGCAAACTACCCTGAACTATACAAAAATGGTGAATTCAAAAGAATGGAGCAACGAATATTAGATGACTTGCAATGGACGCCAGAAAAGGATAAAGCCTACAAAAATATATTAAAATACAGCGGTGGAATAGACTTCTCTAGTTTCATGTATGAAAACGAGCCTTCTGAATTCGATAGATATATTCATGTAGCCAACGCAGTAAATCCTAAAGTAGCAGAATCCCTAGAGGCACTTGGGTTCGTAAGGTACGGTGAGCAGGATGACTCTGATTCTTCCATAAGCGAGTACCTAAATGAACTAATAGAAACTGTACCAGATAAGAATAGAACGGGGTTGTATATCAAGATGCCAACTGAAATCAAGAAGTGGATGAATGTCCTGAAGGTATTCGATGTCATTGATGATGATGAGGAAGACGATAAAGAAATTGACCCTGATGATAAAATAAATAGGATAAATCCGAAATGGAAGAGGGTTATGAGAGGAACAGGCGGTAAGAAACAACCTGCGAAGGACTATTACAGAAGGCAAATGATAGCGAAGCCGAATGTTGACCCATGCTGTGAAGAACTAAAGGAACTTTTATTCAAGAAAATATGGATGGAAGCAGGCAGTTATCTTGGGATGACAGAATACGATGTTAGGAAACAGATAGAAGATGTATCTTGTGACCAGTTAGGAAGAAGCCTTGAGTCTAATGAGTTCGAGTTAGTAGAGGTAATAATAGAACCAAAGGCAGTTCTGAGTGCTAAGGAGAAGGCGTATTTTAACATTAAAGAACCTACTATCTATGAACACTATCAGACATGCAAGAGGCAAGTGGCATCATTCACAGAAGACCTAGAAGAAGATTCTGCTCCTATTGGTGCTGGCAATATTCCCGACCCTGAAGAAATGTCCAGAAACGAAAGACTTCGTGAGAGATACAGGGATTACAGAGAACTAACAGAAGGAAAGAAAGTCGAGAGATTCGGCTTTGAACAGGAGGAAGATGATTTATGAGTTGGAGAGACATACTAAAAGACGCAACTGCGGTAAGAGAACTAGAAACGATGATGAACAAGCCCGTACCTAACTATCAGGGATTGAAGGCTACATTGGTGAATATACAAAGGGAATACCCCATGATATTCCAGAACAATGAGAATGTAGCAGACATGAGGCAGATGGTTGACCAAATGATAACCGAGGCAGAAACATACTATCGGGCAACTAAACAACTAGGAGTGAAGAACCTAGAAGAACAACTTCGCAGCGTTTCAGATTCAATTGCTAGAATAGAAGAACTAGAGTGATTGGAATGAAATGGTGGTCAGTCATTAAGGGAAAGAGAGGCAAGTATGTCTCTAAAAAAGTGCTTGACCAAATGAGAGGTTCCTTGGAAGAATTGGATGGGGTCGCTGTCGATGAGGTTGTTACCACTAAAAATCAACATTATCAGTTTAGAGCGACTTACACCGGAGAAGAATTGCCTGCCAAGATGAATGAAGTCAAATTTATAGTTTCGACAGGTCTTCCGAATAGAAAGACAAAAATGAGCGATGCTCGTCAAGCAATGAAAACAAACGCTAGAAAGGCATTGGCTAGAAAAAACGTATTCATAGGTGAATGGTAATGAAGTGGTGGAGCGTACTCAAAGAAGGCGGAGCAGTTTCCTTCGGCAGTCATGGTTCTAACCCCCTTTTCAATATCAGATACGGAAAGAAGGTAGACAAGAAGAACCTTTTACAAGAAGAGGAGGATGAAGATATTGCCGAAGACTAAGAAATCCAAGAGAACTGTCAGAATCACTAATTCTGATGGTGAAGAGGTAACTGTCACTCAGACATTCGATGTTGAGCAATTTAGAACAGCATACAAAGGATGGAAGTCTTCATGTGAAGGAATGTCTTCAAAGGAAATGGGCTTAAAGGGAGGAGAGAATCTTTTCAAGGTTATCTCAAGTCATGGATTACCATCAGCACAGCGTCCACAGGCAAAGAATCCTGTTAGTGAAGAAGAAGGTATGGGAAAATTGCTTAACGAAATAGATGACTTGGTTGAAGGCCCGTCTTTAATTACCGAATCATTCAAAGATGACGTTATGGCTGCAAAGAAAAAACTAGAGGATATCAAAGGGACTGATGCTGACCCAAGAAACATACCATTTACAATTCCGATTTATAGAAGAGTCAATAAGAAAACTGCTGCCTATGACAAGGAAAAGCACACAAGAATACACTATGGACATTATAGGACTTCTGATTATGTCAAGTTTAGAAATCTAAAGGCTAAGGTATTCGATACAAGAAAGTTCGAGGAAACAATTGACCCAGTAGATAGCAGTTACTACAATACCAAGAAGAACGAATCAAAGCCTCCGATGTGGCAAGCATTATTTTCAACGGAGGGGGATTCTGGCAAGGATATCAAAGTGGGTTTGATATCTGTTTTAGAGATGGCAGAGGATATGATTGAAGATGTGGAGTTAGAACACATTAAACTTAAACTAAGGGGCGTATCAAAAGGAGGTCTAGCAAAGGAACTGTATGGGATAGCCGACATAAAAGAGACTATACTGAATCTATTGGGAACAACTACGAGTCTAGGTCAAGGCGTTAACCCAAAGACAGGAAACATAAGAGATGACCAGATTGCTAGATTGTTTAGAAGTAGACTTTCCTTCACTGCTACTCCTAGTGAGTCTACTCAAATAAAAGATGTCTATGGCATTGATGAGGAGATAGTGGGAAAGGTCAAGGGTTACTCTCTTGATATAACTAGAGGTATAGTTAAGAGTCTATTCTTACAGACGGGCAAAGTAGGAAGAAGGTCTGCAAAGGGACCAGTTTATCTCAAGGGCTATACGCCTCCTAGTGAGAAGAAGAAGAAGAAAGAAGTAAAGAAATCATGGAAGGAGATGTTAGTATCGTAACTAGAAGAAGATGTAAATTGTGCAATCACGAAAATCGTGATGATTTAGAAGCGCAGTTAGAAACTATGAACATAGCACCTGACGATTTGGATAAGATGGAAGGATGGCCTAGTGGGACTACATCTAAACATATGAGAAATCATATGGGAGATTATCACGATGCATCTAATCCTAGATGTAAAATATGCACACATGAGTTAAGAACCATTATAGAAGAACAACTAGGTCAAGGCCATGTTACCCCTAATGCAGTGGCAAAAATGGTAGATTGTACTGAAGAACAAGTTAAGAGACATATGACCAAACACCTTCAACCACTGGTTCAAAAGTCAGCAGCAAATATTATAGCCATGCGAGATGTAGACGAAATTGAGTCTCTATCTAGGAACATATCAAGGCTTGAACAAAAAATAGACATATTGTTTGAACAAGAAGATATGAATCCTAAGTATGTAGATAGTTTGACTAAGATGGCTAAAGAAATTAGAGAGAGTCTTAGATACCTTATGGAGTTCAAAGGGAAACTTATTCACAAAAGACAAGATACTGTTATTGTAGCGCAAATGCAAGTAGTTCAGGAAGTATTAGCACAGAATCACCCTCAAGTATGGTTAGACGTAAAATCAAAGATGGAGGAGAAATTACAATGAGTACAAGACCAGAATCAACGTGTCAGATGTTTATGAGTTTCCTAGCAGAAATGTTTGAAGAAATGGAGAAGATAGAATGAGTTGGAAGAAACTATTGAAGCAAGACGAGGGACTTGGCGATACTATCGAAAGGATAACAACCAAGACGGGAATAAAGAAGGCTGTTGAGTATGTCTCGGAAAAGACGGGGCATGATTGCGGTTGTAAAGCAAGGAAAGAAATGCTTAATAAAAGATTCAAGTACAATTGAGATGATAACATGAAGTGGTTCGATATCGTAAAGGCTCCTCCAACTACATTCAGAGGAACCACTTGGAAATTCTTCGCACCCGGAGACATACCATATCTAGAAGATTTGATTATGGCTAAGGATGCTCCTTGGGAGGAACTTTGGCCTACTGTGTCTAGGAAGATATTCTTCGAGAAAGACCAGACATTCACTCCTAAACTAAAGGGAAAGGGCGTAGGATTCTGGGCAATAATGAATATAACCAACGGAGAATTAGTCGGTGAGGGATGGGAGATGATGAGAACTAGAGAAACATTGGGCAAAGACCCTGACCCAGAATCAATCACAGAAGTTCAATGGGGTATGGGAATGAATTCAATAGAGTTGACCCCCAATCAAATAGGAGTAGAGGTAATAAAATACGGAGCAACACCAAAGGTAGAAGTCACCATACCACCGGAAAGCAACGTTCTTTCAAAGATTGGAGAGTCATACATGAAAGACAAGTTTGAAACCAATCCCGGAAACTATCAACTAAACAACGGCGAAGCCGCAGCACTAGCAATACTAGGTATATTCGCGGAACAAAGAAACCCTAGAGAAAGAAAGAATAGGATTCGCTACTTCAAAGAATTCAACATAGGGCCATTACAGAGAGAAAGCGACAGCAAGTACCTAAGAGGATTAGAGCAAAAGGGTCTTGTTGACTATGGCTCAATGAGAGATGACATTTCTTCTAGCAACAGGGGCTATCCAAGAATAACCAACGAAGGTTATAGGGAAGCAACAATGCAGGTTGATATGCCTAGAGCAGTTTTCTTTAGTGAGGAAATGGAAGAGGGGCCAAATGGACAAATGATTCCTTATGGTTTCAAAGCGAAAGTATTGAAACAACCTGATGCTCCATACATGGGGTATGAAGGCGGTGCATTGGCCGAAGGATAGATTTAGATGTGGCTAGACGTACTGAAGGCTTTACCTCAAAAGGAAGCAATAGAACCAATGCTTCGTGATGACAAGGGAGTACCTTCTATAATTGGCTTGGCTAAACTACCCGACAAGAAAGGTCTGAAGAATGCGGTTGATGAGACAAAGAGACTATCTGAAGGAAACATCAGCACCGACTATAACAAAGAAGATAGAGACAAGATAATAGAGAATGCCGAGAAAGCATACAAAGCACTCAAGGAAATCCTAGATGAATATAGAAAAGAACAACAGCCCGGTAAAATGACTGGAAGAATAAAGGAAATTCTGAAGGACATATTAGAAGAAGGAGATATGGATAGATTCAAAGAATTCATCGGGACAAGAGAAATCCGCCGTCAAAGAAATTCTAGAGAGAAAATAAAAGCAGTCAAGGAATTGGAAGATGATGTTAAAAACTTCATCAATGAAAACAAGGAAGACTTCTATTGGGTAAATGTTTCCAGTAGAAAACTCTTGACAGTTGATGAACCCCCAGAATACATCAAAGGAGAAATTAACCAAGAAGAGATTGACGGCAAGAAATTCTTTGTGATTGATTTGCCAGACAAGATGGGTCTAAGCGATTACAAGAAAGTATCATCATGGTTTATGGACGGGAAGAAAAAGAAACCTCTAGGTTACAAGACAGAAGGTCGGGTACAGTTAGCCCCTTTAGTTGCTATATTTGGGTTGCTAACCAGTAGGGCAGCCCAAGATGCAACAGACCCATTTACGAACAAGAGGTTCACAGTGAATGTAAATACTGGGGAAGACGCAGTAAAATATCTATCGCTGCTTACAAAACCAAGATGGAAGAAGTCTTCTGAGTTCATGCCTAAACCTAATCTAAGAAGTTCCGGTGCTACTGTCGCTGCGAGAAAGTCATTGTTGATGCCACAAGGAAAGGTATTGATTCCATCTGCATTAAGAGCAATACTAGTCAACCCCTCCTTGGACATCAATTCATTGATGGAAGAAGGAGTAAAGCAAACGAAGGAAAAGATAGTACCCAACTTCGTTAGAATGGTCTTGATGGGAGAAGAACAATTTGACCTAGAAGAACAGGGGATAAACCAATCTGATTTCACTGCATTGCAGAAACTATTCTCAGTGCAATCCAAAGGAAGAATGACTGAATTCGTTAGAAGAGTGAATAGAAAGGGAGGCAGTCTCAAGTCTACTCTAGATACCATCATAGAATTCTATGTGGACAAGCAGAACATGTTTAGTGAAGAAGAGGCAATGAAACTTGAGTCAATCAAAGATAAGATGGATGAGTATGACACTCAGGCAGAGCATAAACAGGCTTTGGAAGAACTGTATAAAACCATACCCGACTCATTGGCAGATGCGATGTATGACCTAATGGACGAGGCAGAAGAAAAAGGAGTCTCGTTATTCACTAAAGTAGGGGAGTTCTACAAACTCAAACTAACAGGTCTAGACAAGGAAACCACAGACAGAATGAATCGTGACTTCAGGTCACTGAGAATGGATTCTGAAAAGGTTTCTATGGATGTAGAAGACAGTTCTTGGACTAAGATAGAAGAGGAGTACAACGAGGATTATGATTTATCATCAACAGCAGGTCTTAATGTCCTAGACATATTCCACATAATTGCTCTACTTGACTGGTACTATGCTCAGACCGACCTTTATGAGAAGATACAGGATTGGTTGAACCCTGACGACTACGAGGAAGAAGATGTTCTATTCGATGAGGTGAAAGCCGCAGCAATACAGAATTTTGGAGACATAGTTAATTCTTTCATAGAAGCAACTAAGCAAAGGGTGGATGACATTGTAACTAGGCCCAAGACATACCAAGACAAATTAGTATATACAGAAAAAAGAAAGGGTGGCTCTGCTACTAAAGCAACAAAGATGATTAGAGACTTACAGGAAGCAGGGGTAGTGTCGGTGGTTGAATGACGATAGTTCAGGATTACATCACCATGTCCCTTCGTCCATTTAGAAGGCAGTACGGCGAGGAAGCAAAAGAATTTCGTAGAAATCTAGGAAACCTTGAATTTACACTCAGCCATATACCTCAAGAGGTGAAGGATTCAGACACCAAAGAAAGTTATAGGAAGATATTGGTGGATAAGGGATTCCCATCAGAATACATTGACAAGTTCATGTCTAGCATTAGCGATGACTTGGAACAGTCAAGGGATGCCTCATTGAATTCCCTTGGCGTGTACTTCAGAAACAAGGGAGACAAATTGACAGTCAAGGATTTGAAGACAGGGATAAGGCTAGAAAACATCACTAGGAACAAAGGCCACAAAGATGAGGATATACTGGCTGTAATAGAGCAACTGAAGGAAATAAACCCTAAGTTCAGGTCTGCATTGGCTATTCTAGAGACAAAGGTAAAATCCAATATAGACAATGCCGACAAGATGTCCATCGACTTTGAGGATATCTTTGGTGAGATGGATATGAGATTACTACGCTCAAGAAAGAAAGTGTATGATTACTTCAAGAAGAAGCACTCGCTGTTTTCAGAGATGAAGAATAAGATACAATACATAATGCTGTCTTGGGACAGGATTGTGGAAAACATGGAAACTGGTGAGTTGAATCTGAAGACCAAGGATTTCATAGTGGAAGATTTGAATGACGATTTAGAGACACTGTTCAAATTATACAAAGAGATGGACGGTATGAATTACATCGTAAAACTATCTCCTGTTAAGATACCGACATATCCAGATACGGATGGTGGTTCTTCTCTTGCTGCTTCCAATATCATGTATAGTTACTTGAAGCACATACTAGATGAGAAAGACACATCATACAGTGAAAGTGCTTCTACTGACAGCCAAGATGAAAGAGAGCAAAGAATACAAAGTCAAGAAGGAGATGCAGATGAGTCCACAAGAATGTTCATGGAAGGGTATGGAAGTGAAGAGGAAGGGACCCTAACAGCAGAAATAGACATCTCACCTATGTCTTCAGAAGAGTTGAAGGAAAAGGAATGGGGTCAGAATATAGAGAAATTGACCTTGGTTCAGGAAGTAGACCCCCTTTATGCAATAGCAGCAGATAAGGGAATACTAAGACAATCCCATACAAAGTCTTCAAGAGAGAGGATGGCTAACGATATCAGAATATTGATTCAAGGAGTGGAGCAGGACAACCCAACTATGGTCGGTGTCTTTGATGAACTTCTAGATGACTTAGAAGAACTACAAGACCAAGCATCCGAAATAGACAGAGAGGTATATTTCGTTCCTCTGACTCCTAGTATCTCAGCACTATACGAAAAATACTATTCTGGTGAAGAGTTGGATTACGTCAAGATAGAAAGTTTCCATGTCAAGATGATTAAAGCCATATCAGAAGTAATAGAGTTGCCTGAAGATAGAACCTTATTGCCCTATCACTGGCTTCAAGAGGACTATGGAATAACTGGTAGCGAAAGTGAAAGGAAGGAAGGGGCGAAGCAAACAGTAGCATTCCAGTCTTCTGCTTTAGGCAGAAGTGGCAAATTGAAGGACTTGGGTAAATTCACAGATGCGATAATGGAGTTGGTGGAGTTAGCAGAAGAATACTATGTTGACCCGCTGACCGATAATATGCTGAGATTCGACTCTCTGCCTAAGTTCCTAGATAGAAAGTCATCATCTTCCATTACCACTCACGGAAAGAATGAGATAGCGCAACTACTACAAATAGCGTATATTTCTGAATACACTGCATTCATCACAAATGCTGAGTTGGAAGACATAAACGAGTACAGGAAAATACTCAGGGCTACTCCTTCTGAGAAGGGATTCAAGAAAACCATAGAAAAGGTAGAAAGAGTATTGAATATACTCAATGACCTATTTCCAAAAGATAGGGAGAAAGACAGAACATACTTCGCCAATAGGCTAAGAAATATGGCTAACAAGAATAGCAATATAAATCTAGAAAACTACTACCTAGATAGAAAGAAACTTTCTGAACTGACAAGCAAAGAAGATGTAACTGGCAACTATGGTAAAATGATAGCCATGATATATGCAGTCTCTTCTGAGATGAAGAAAGACCGTAACAAGGAAGACTCGATTGCAGAATTCAAGGAATTGCATGAAGACTTTGACAAGAGGACTAAATTGGCAGGTCCACAAGAGAAAATTCTACATGCTCATGATGCAATAAGAAAGATGATGGATAAGCCAACATACTATGGAGTATGTGATGTGGAGTCCTATGACAGTGTGAATGACACCATTGATTTGATGAAATCAAAATACAATATTGAATTGACAGCACACGATGTAACCAACATCGTAGAAGAGATAGATAGTTTAGAATCGCTTGCTAAGAAACATGGAACGAATGAAGATGTCATTTACCATGTAAAAGCAATGTATAGGTGATAAAATGAAATTGAGACATAAAATGATAAGTAAAGCAATTGCTTTGATGGGACATGTCTATGTCTATCTAGATAGTAAAATGCCTCCTGAAACAGGACCAATTCTAGGTTTAGACATAGACAGTGATTTTGAGACAATGACAAGAAGAGAACTATGTAACCACATAGAGAATAAATTTGGGCTTGAGAAGGACTCCTTTTGGTTCCTCCAATCTACTCAGAAAATAAGATACTGCTGCCAGAAGGCAAGGGAGTTGATGAAATGATAGATTGGTTTTCTCTCGTAAAGAACGATTATTATAGCGATGCAAGAAGAATTGCAGATAGGCCAATGGAGGTAGAGGGTTGGATGAAGAACACGTTAAAACCTAATAGAAAATATAGTAATTGTTGTGACTTTACAAAGGTAAA
>Ga0208157_1000776_pt1 | contig 16143 bp, 22 predicted proteins | sample 5_EtaG_FD_184077 | JGI IMG/M metagenome (GOLD analysis project Ga0208157, IMG submission 184077) | Marine viral communities from the Subarctic Pacific Ocean - 5_ETSP_OMZ_AT15132 metaG (SPAdes) (version 2) | ecosystem: Environmental > Aquatic > Marine > Oceanic | place: Pacific Ocean | collected...
TAAGCTATGTGGTATGGTAAGTTCTTGAGAGTGAACACTACGCAATGTATCATAACTAAACTCTTGTAAAGCTCTTTTTGTATGGAAAATTACATCTGTTTTTTTAACACTTGATATTAATTTACCCGCACCTACATAAGCTACTAAAAAATTATTAACTAAATCCTCTACTTTAATATAAGCATAGTTATTGTAATTATCCTCTACTACAGTTCCAAAAGCATCTTTGTTTCCAAATTCACCTCCACTTATACTTAGTAATTGAATAACAACATATGAACCAGCAGCAACACCAGCTCCAAATGTTATGATGTTATTAGATACTGTATATGCGCTAGTATACTCAGTAAAAGTACCAGTGGCACCAGTTGCACTAGTATAAAGTCTAAAATTATTATCGTTATAATTTGGATTTGTAGGATCATTACTACCAAAAGTAAGATCAGTATCGAATGTTGCAGTAAATATTGTCTGTGCTACACCATTTACATCTTCTGCTATTATTACTTGTGTACCAGTGTAATACTGAGCGTTAGTTTGTGTTATTAATCCTCCGTTTGGTGTCGCCATAATTTATTAACTTTTTTGATTTACTTCATTAACAGCAACTTCTTGAGCTGCAGCTTGAACTATTTGTGGATCTCTTATTACTATTCCAGTATATACTAAAATTTTTAAAATTAAATCTGTTTGCTCAGACTCGTGTATTTCAAAATTAACAGATCCTGTTGGATTACTTGTTGATAAATCATTAGAATTATATATATATTGACCTAATGAGCCCACGTTAAATCCCCATATTGGAGGTTTAGGTTTTCTAATAAAATCTACTTGTATTTCTCCAACTGTATTTATAGTTGTAGGTTTAACAAACAACTTTTCATTTTCATATAAATAAACGGGATAAGTTTTAGTTGGTTTTGTAAGTAAAGATTTATCAATGTGATAATAATCTGAACGATCTACTCTTTGTAGTTCTACTTCATTATTGTATAAAACAGTACCTAATCTATAAAAAGGTGTTTCAGAAGAGCTAGAAACATCATTACCATATATATCTACTGTGGGTAAAACCCAATAAGTATTTAATCCATCAGCTGTTGAGGCAGGCACAGCGTTACCTGTAGTTTTAAATATAGATACTTTTTCATCTAAATTAGCAAATCTATCCGCATAATCAGTATCAGTCTGTGGCACACGTATTTGTTGATTTAAATCTTCAAAATATTTTTCAAATATTTCAAGTTGTACTTGATTACCAATATTATTAAACTCAGTTGGTGTTAAATAACCTCTTTGTTCTTTATTTAATATTAATAAAACTGTTTGATATACAGTGTTTACGTTTATTGCCATTTGTTGTTTTTATTATAATAAAGGAGGCTTTTACACCTCCCTTATTAGTATTACATGTTAAGAGAGTTTTTTCTCTATAGATTTAAAGACATCTAAACCTTCATCTGTTTTGAAGAACGCAGCCATAGCAGCGTATGGATGTTCATCAAATGGAACAGTCATTAATTTCTTACCGTTTGATTTCCATTTAAATGTTCTTTGATCATCAGCTAAAATAATTATACCAGCTTCAGTTGCTTTTATAGCAAAATTTCTAAGTTGTACATTATCGTCTTTAGCTAAATCTATGAATAGTTTTGCATCTTGTTTAGCAAATATAAGAATATCTCTTTTTATTTCCTTAGAACTCATCTCTGATACCTTAGATCCCATTTCAACTCTTAATATAGCCTCTGCTTGATCAATACCTATAGATCTTGCTATGTTTAAAGCATCTATTTCTAATTCTAAGTCTATTAAATCATCTTTAGCATTTTCTACTATATCAAGTTCTCTATACTTAATTTTATTTAAAGGGTGATATAGAGATAATACTTTTTGTAATGCTTGATTAGTTTTTTTAACAGTTAAAGCGCCATCTTTAAATATAATATGACCAAGTGTTGCTTCACCTTTTTGTTCATCTTTAAATGGTGAATTTTGATTAGTTGCATATCTAATCTCTCTTTGTTCATTTTTTACCTCATCATACCAAAGTAAAGGTTGTCTTTGTGTGTGCTTTGATGGTATTCTATATGTTAAAGGACTTTGGTTATTCATTAATAAATAAGTTCGGTCTTTTATTTCCCAACCATCAGGTTGAGTTACTTTTTTTGTTTTCATAATATGATATAATTAAATAGTTAAAAATAGTAAAGCTGGGGCAAATTAATGCCCCATAACTTTACAAAATACTTATTAAATTCCTTGGAATAAAACAAAGTTGTTAGCAGCTTGTACAACTAAACATCTTTCAGATAGGAAGTTAACCTCCATAGCATCAAGATTTGAAGTATAAGCACCACCAGCAGAACCAGTTAACCAAGACTTCATACGTCTGTCTTCTGTTTGAGAAGCTCTATAACGTACATGTAAGAATGGTCGTCTGATGTTTGTTCCTAAGATTTGATCGTAAACTGTTGAAGTTCCAGCAGGAATTAAAACACCTTCGATTGAAGAAATACCAGTCATAGCACCACGTGTAGAAGCGTCATTTAAGTATTTCCAGTCAGTCTTATAGAAGTCATATGAACCTCTTCTGAAACCACTGAATCCAAGATTCAATGCCATTTCTTCAGAGTTTTCAAATAATCCATAAGCAGTACCTCCTTGTGCTCCAGAAGAAACAAGTGAAAGCATATTGTCAAAATCTAATGAAACTCCTCTTTGTAGGAATAACATATTTTCTTCAATAGCTCCTTGAGTATCAAGATTTTTAAGGATTTCATCGAAGTCATCTAAACCTCCACCAGCATCAAAGCCAACCTCTACGTTACCTCTTGCATTTATAGCAGAGAATAAACCTTGAGTACCTTTAAAACCAGCATTAGCAGCAGAACCAGCACCAGCAGCGCTAGCAAGTTCACCTTCAACACATACCATTTCTAAGTAGTCTTCGAAACGTAATCTTGTTTCAGATTCAGCTTTTAAGTACCATAAGTAACCAGTAGTTCCGTCTTCTGTAGCAACTTCAACCCAACCGATTTGAGCCATATCTGATCCGTTTATTGTGTAAACGTTTCTGATTATAACTGGTGAGTTAGAAAATTGTGTAAAAGCAGGGTTAATAGTAACCTGTGGTTGTAAAGCATTGTTCTGAGTTAAAGCACCAGCAGCTGCATTAGCAGTAGCCGCACCTTTAACAAATTCTGAACCATATACAAATATTTTAACAGTTGCACCTAAACCGCTAAGATCTGTAGTTAAATATGGAGCAACAGCTAAAACACCTGTAGTAGTGTTAGACGCAGTTACAACACATTTAGCTTCATTACCAGCGTTGTCCATAACTACAATAGTTTGACCAGGACTTATAACATTTCTTGTTACACCTGGAGCTGTTGGAGCTGGAACTGTGATACCGTTAGCTTGATCACTTACACAGCCATCATATGCTATGTGTAATCTGTTTTGTTCTGACCAAATAACCTGGTCTGAAGTCATAGGCATTTCTGCCCCTACCATACGTAAAAAACCAGATAACGTTCTGTTTCCATAACGCTCTACTTCTTGTTCATATATTTCTGGTAAATACTGTTGCGCAAAATCATTTCCTGCAGCAGTATTAAATTGCAAATAATTATTGGCTAATAGTTGCTGGTTAGGAGCAGGAACTATCGCACCAAATTGTGGAAAAATCGACATAATTTATTTTTTTGTTTTTAGTTAAATGTTTTTCTTTTTACTCTTAATTTTGAAGAATCAAGTCCACTTACTGCTTTTACTTTTAAACCTTGTATAAATACATCCCCAGTGTTTGTTTTTCTAGACTCTGTACTTATATTTTTAGACTTAGCTAACTGATCCTTGATAGCATCAGTTTTGCCTTGCTCATAAAAATGTTGGGCCATAGCATCAGCATTTTGTGCTGTATATAAGGCTTTATGATATTCTTTGTGTTTAACTATTTCACCTTCTTTATTAAGAAACTTTCCTATAAAATTTGAAATATCACTTTGATTATCAGCAACACTAGAAGGATCTTTAATACTATATCTAAATTTTTTATCTCCTACATTAAAATCAAAACCTTTGAAATCGTTGTTTAAAAGTTCTTTAGATCTGTTTTTAAAGTCTTCTCGTCTTTTATTATATAACTCTTGTTCTTCGGTGTGTCGGTTGAAAAAATCCATAGCTTTTTGTTGCTCTTGGGTTACGCCGGGCCTCAACTTGATTTCCTCGTAATATTTACCTTTTAAGCTTTCCAAATAGTTTTTGGCTTTTGCAACTTCTTCTTTATACGCAAGTTTTTTCTTTCGAACGTCCCTTGCTTCATCTAATTCCTCGTCAAATGAAAATGAATCTTCTATAATAAAAGATCTTTCTTCACTATCTAAATGAGGTTTAGCTGCTTTGTAATATTCATGTAACAGAGCATCGTTACTTATATTACTATAATCACGATTCAAACGAGCATAGTCATCAACCGTGCCGCCTGTTTCCTCCATAAACTGAACTAATTTTTCTATGTTCTCTGGTAGTTTTTGTGCTTCAACTTCCTGAGGTATTTCTTTTTGTTCTTGTGAGGCAGTGGTAGTTTCATTGCTTCCTGCCACTCTGCTCTCGTCAACGTCACTGTCTTCATCTTTTATTTCTTGTATTGGTGAATCTATTGTTTGTTCTTCAACATCATTTTTATCGGACTCGACCCGTACTTCTTTGTCCACTTTTTCGCTAGACTGGGTAGGTTCGCCCACATCCACTTTCTTTGTTTCTCCGATTTGAATGGCATCTTTTGATTCTGTTTTAGTTTCTTCTTTTTTACTTAAATCTACTTTTATAGGTTTCATTTCATCTTTTTCACCTAATGATTTCATTTTTTTAGCAGACTTTATTTTAAACTCGCCTTCAGTTTTTACCGGCGTAGTATCACTTACTTTTACTTCTTCTTTTACTTCTTTTTCTTTTTTTGACATAATATGATAATATAAAATTAATAACTATTGTTAAGGACTAAATTGTTCTAAACCAAATCCTCCTAATGAATCATTTTCTGATTCAAAATCTGTAGGTAAAAGATCTTTTTGTCTTTGTTCGATCATTTTACTTTGCTGTGTAGCTTGTATCCGTGTTCTTTTATCTTTACGATCTTCAATTTCAGCTTCTCTAGCTGTTTCACGACCAGCTTCCATTTGTGCTAATTGTAATTTATATTGAAACTCTTCAGCCATTAATTGTTTTTTAATGTTAGCTTCCTGTTCCATTCTCTCTATTTCAAATTGAGACTTAGCTTGCTCTATTTGTATTTTTGTTTCAGCAACAGCTTGTTCTTTCTGTACATCAGCTAAAGCAGCCGCTTCAGATGACTTTTGATTTGCTTCGCCTTGTGCTTGTATATTTTCTAATTGAGCAGCTCTATCTTTATCTTGTTTTCTTTTCTGCTTAATTTTAAGCATTTGATTAGCAAGCTTTATATTAGATATCTCTCTTAAATCTATTGCATCTTCTAATCCAATATTACCCGCTTGTAAAGCTATTTGTATACTTTTTTCTAATTGAGCTTGTTCTTCTTCATCAGGTTCTAACTCCAAAAATATACCAAAATCATGCATGTGTAATTTTTCTACTTCTTCTAATGTTGATGTATTAAAATTATTTATGCTTTTAATCAATGAATCTCTAGTAAGAGGAAAATTTAACATATCTGAAACTCTTAAACTAACATTTTCACATGTTCTTACTGTCATGTACATTAATGACTGTAATATATGTCTTGTAGCTGTATTAGAGTTAGCAGCTGCTAGTTTTTGTAAACCTACTAAAGCATTTTTATCTGGTGTACTACCATCTCGAGCTTCATTTAATCCTGTTACATCTCTTATCATTTGTAAATAATACTGATAAGTTTGTATCATTGATTGTATTTTAGAGATACCAGAAGAACTTTGTAATTCTTGTATAGGTATTTTACCTCTATTAGGATCACCATCTTGAGTTAATGATCTACCTACAACACTACCAGTTTGAAAGTACATGTTTAGTGCCTCTGCAGGATTATAATTTGTTCCGTTACCTAAATCTACCTCAGACAATCCATCAGCGTCAACATATACACCGTCAGGAACTATTCTAGCAAGTACTTGTTGTAACTTTAAATGAGTTAATTGAATCATATCTGCAAAACCTATGGTTTTACTTACAATAGATTCTATTCTACCTTGATACATTCTAGGCGCTGATAGTATATAGTTCATATTAACTTTAGTAGTATCAGCTACAGGTCTTGTCATATTCTCAGCTAATCTCCAATCTAGCATTGTATCTCCTAAACCTAACACCTTAGCACCAGTATATAACACCTCAATTGATCTTGACGCTCTTTTAAAATTATCACTTTCTGGTGGTTTCCAAAAGTCTGGCTTTTCTAATGTTTTTTCTAAACCTTGTTCGGTTTGTTTTATTTTAAATACCTGATCGTGATATGTTTTATATTCAAAAAATAATACTTGAACCATATCTTTTTGGTTTTGACCCCAATAACTATTATTAAAAGAGTTTCTACCTGGATATTTTTGTATTTCTTCTAAATCTGCATTTGTTAAATTAGGAAATTGTTTTTTTACCTCAGATAATGATAAGTTTTTTACTTCTCCTACGTAATATAAATCTTCAAAGTTAGGATCTTCAGTGTAAGACCAAACCATATTAGCTGGATTTACATATTCTGTGGTTATACCTTCTGATAAATTAAAATTAGTCTTACAAGCACCTATACCTAAAACTGTTAAATCATAAGCTATTTGTTTTTTAATTTGATCAAACTTATTATAACTCAACACTTTATCTATAATTTCTTCTTCAGCAATTTCAATACTTTGTTTGTAAGATAATTGCATGTATAAATCTAACTCTTCTGGATCATCTGGTAAAGCTTGAGGGTTAGTAGATGCATAATAATTCCTACCAGTTTGCTGAGTTAAATTAGCTATACTTTGTTTTTGTGTTATATCTCTTAATGCTGCTTCAGCGTAATTTGTTCTTGTTTTTATACCATAAGGATCAACAGCAAAAGATTTTATTTCATAACCTCTTTCTGTCATACCATTAACTACTATATCTACAAATTTAGATAAAACCGGTATTGGCTTCCAATCTAAATTAAGATAAGATAAATCACCATTTATAGCTAATTCATCTTTATATTTTTGAACTGGTTGTTCACCTCTTGCATATAATCTTAGTCTGTTAAAGTTTTGAAAATTATCAATAAATCTGTTTTGTCCACTGTTATTTCTAAACCATTCATGCTCAATAGCTTGAGCTACTTTTAAACCATATTCAAAAGAATTTTTCTCTTCTTCAGGTACAACCTGATCTGGAAAACTACTGTTATAGTTAATGTTAATCATTTATTTTGATTATTTTTGAATTTACTCCTTTATTGTTATATTTCTTAAAACCTAAAGGTATTTTAGATATAGTTCTTTTTATACTTGGAGAATATCTATTTTTATTACAAGCCATTATTGCAAGTCCTGAACTAATAGATGCATCATGTTGTGTTCTATTGTTTATATTAAAACGAGCCCAGTCTTCTAATGTTTTTTGAAAATACATATCACCATAACCTTCATGTGTTATACCAATAAAATTTTCTATATAATCTTCAATAGCTGCCGCGTGAGCTTGCTTAATATCCTCACTACTGTTTGGTATACCACCTATTTCTCTTTCAGTTACAGATAATTTGTTGTAAAGTTTATCTGGCCTATTTATAGAATATCCCCTGTATCCTCTTCTTTTTAAGTAATATAATAATCTAGGTTTATTATTTTCAGCAAGTATTGGCATACCGTAAAAAACTAATGCCATTAAAACGTCTTCAAAAAATATTTCAGCTGTTTGTGGTCTTGCTATATATTCTAAAAAAAACGTATTAGGAGGAACATCCTCCATTGAAAATTTAGTTAAACCGTGTAAAGCTCCTTTAGAACCTCTACCATCTACTGTTCCAGAAATATCATAACTATCACAACCAAATGCACCACAGTGATCATTTCCAGGGTATCTTATACCGTTTTTTAATAAATATTTATTTTGTAATTGAGCTGATGGCACCCAAGAAACAAGAAATCTTCCATTTTTATTAGGAAAAAATATAACTCTTGTGTCTTTAATACCATTTTCCCATTGAAAACTACCTTGTGTTACTACATTTGTATTTCTTAAATCTTCATTATAATCTATTTGTTCGTAAATCTTAGTTAGATTAAATAAAGATTGTTTTGCTTCATCTCTAAAAGCATGTTTCTCTGTTCGTGGAAACTGACGATAAAATTCATTTAAACTATCTTGATCATCTTTTAAACCTTCTACTTCATTTTCCCAGTGTGAGATAACTCCGATTTGTATCTTTCCTCCATCAATCCCTTGAACCGGTTTTTTCGGAGTGTCGAATACAGGAAATCCATGAGTATCAATGTATCCTTCGTAGTTCCATTCCATAGGTATGAACAAACTATATAATCCTGAATTAGTCTGTCCATTTCTGTTTCTTTTTGTAACATCTGATGCGTCATATAATTTTTTAAAATTATTACCTCCTTTATCTAAAGCGTTTGATGTTGATCCCATCATACACCTACCTATTACTCTACTACCTAACCTTAACGTTGTTTTCGTGACACGCCAGTTGTTGAGGATATTGTCCGGACGCTCCCATTTCCCTGATTCGTCGTGGGCAAGGAGCTTAAGTTTCTCCCCATCGTACGAGTTGTCTCCCGTGTTTTTCCAGTCGATCGTGGTGTCAAGCCCGACAAGGTCCTCGGGACGTTGATTCTGATCAATTTTACGCCTGGTAAGCTTCGAGGCAGGGACTCTATAGGCGAGTTCGGTCTTGGGTCTGTCCATACCGTCCTGGATGGGTTTGAAAAAGAACGGGTAATTAACTGAGATGGGTACCACTTTATCGGTAAACATCTTCTTTGCATCAGCTCCAGTCTTCGATAATATGCCATATCTGGAATCCGAAGAGATGGTTGCTTGGTGTACAAGTTCTGAAGATGCCATGAATGAAAATCCAGAACGTCTGTTCTTAAGGTAACACAATCCGTAACATCTGGCGTCCAATTTACATGCCTCCCAGAATATGAAAAAGATCCTGTTGGATTCACGAAAGTCCGGCCTGCCCACGTCAATTTTAGTCCACTGCAAGTACATGTAATGAGAACCAGTAATATAACTAGGAACGCCTTTGTTATAAAACCAGAAACCACTTTCACGCCTTTTAAACTCTTCATCAATATAATCATACCACTTTTCTTTAAAATTAGCAGGATAATTATTCCAATCAAAAACAGTTTTAATTTTTTCTAACTCTTTTGGATATTCATCAACCTCCCAATATTGCTCTTCTTTTTTTCCAGATCTCTTATATACGTTTTCTTCTAATGGAAGCGCAATTTTAAGACCTTGTATTTCATATATCTCACCAATTTTACCAGTTTTACTAATAATAATAACATCATGCTCTTCATTATAACCTGCCTCCCATTTTTTATATCTATTATTTCTTTTTAATATTTTAGGTTTTATGTGATTATGTATTACTTTATAAAGATTTTGTACGTACATTATTTAGATCTCCCTTCTGCAAAACCTTTAAAGCTTGCGCTTTTATCTTTTTTTGAACTTTCTTTTAACATACTTTCTTCTTCTTCTATACGTGTTAGTATTTCAAAAGCATCGAAGATAGCTAGTTTTTTAGTTGCGGCTGCGTTTTTTAATCTATCAGCCGATATATCATCATCAGAATCTACTATAGCTTCTTTAGCTACTTTAATTAATTCTTCAACTGCTTTTTGCCCAGCTTGGATTATATTCAGTTTTGTTTCTTTCGTGTTCATATTTAATTACAATATCATTAGATTCCATACAATATAAAAGTTCACCATCTATAATAAACTGAAACTCTCTGTTAGGTTTAAACCCTACAACATCCCCTGGGGTTATTTCTAGCGCCTCTAAGGAGCTATTGTCATATTTTACTATACCAGTATTCTTTTTTAGTTTAGACTTCTTAAAAGGAGTTTTTTCTAAAATAGGTTTTATGAAGCAATAGTCATTTGTAGTGTGCCATTTACCATTATTATTATAAAGATAAACTTGACTTACTTCAGCAAAGTACATATTATTTTTAAAGAACTTAGAACCATTAACAGATTTACCTTTTAAATTATAGTATCTTCTAAATAAATTATGATGAACTATAACTTTATCACCTTTTTTAATAGGTGTATTTAAAGCTTTAGGTACTTCTATTACTTTAGCTGTTCTATTAATAAATTTATGATCTGAAATGCTAGAATTAATTATTAATTCTTTTTTATCAACTTTTATTTTATTATTATAACGTTCACCTATAGGTTCTATAATAAATTGATAAAGACTTTGCATTAGTATTCCAAATCATATTCAACCGATATAGCCATATTAGAATTAAACTTTTTCCAAGGCAATACCTCGTTTTCTTTTTTTATGAATATATTGTAAGAAAACTCTTCTTCATCAAATAATATATGAGATATAATATGACCGCCATACACTTGCTGACCAACTGCGTAGTGCATGGCATCATTTTTGTAATCAGCACCTATACTGATTTTTCTTATAACGTTACTCACTTTTTTCTTCTATTGGAGTACACGTACCGTCTTCAAGACTAATATTTACTGCACCATATTGTTTTTCTAACTTTGTTTTAAAGTCTTCTATATCTTGAACAACACCAGCATATTTATGATTTAAACCATGTTTTTGTGCATCGAGAAAACCTATATCTTTTAATAATTGAGCTAGATCTTCTTGTTGTTTTTTAATAGTTTTTAATTCTTCTGGTGTAATTTGTACTTTAGCCTCTTCGACTTTTGATTCTACTTTTTTCATTTGATTTAATTTAATTAATTTAATTTACTCTAATATAAAGCTAGTATTTCACTAGCTGTAGTAGCAGTGTTTCCTACTAGAATTTTTCTAGCTAATAAAGGAAGTACTGTACCCGCTGGTACACTTTTTATAGTAACTGTTTGGTTTGGTTGTGCCCCAGCTAACTCTAACATAATATCTCCAGTACCGCCTACATATAATCCAAACGAACCACCTATTTGTTGATCAGCTTCATAAACTTCATTAGTAGATGTACTATATCCACTAGTTGGTTTTTGAAGATCACCAGCTGCTAAAGCGATACTTAAACTTCCAGTTATATTTGTTTGACCAAAAGCCGCGTTTAATGAATCAGCGTTAAATACTATAGTTTGCGTTGCTGCACCTAAATTAGGTCCTGCTCCAGGATTTACTGGCGCAGTTGAAGCCCCATCAGCTCTTGTAACTACAACTCTTACGTTTGTAATTGCTCCAGCTGCATCAGTTTCTATTTCATAATAAGCTCCAGTTCTAGTCATTTGAGGTGCTGTATCTTTTAAAAGAGGTGCTCCACCCGTACCTTTAGTACTAGGTATTGCAGATCCTAAAAAAGTACCACCTGACGCATAAGCAATTACTTTTTGTGCTGTAGCTGCTATATTTGCTGTGGTATCTGTAAATTGACCAGATGGTATACCAGCAGCGCTAGCCCCAGGAGCTCGTAAAGTAGCAGATGATTCGATGTCTACTGCACTAGTGAAAACATCACTTAAATTTTGTTGATACATATTTTTTTATTTTACTTTGTCTTTAATTTTTTCAAATGTTCTTAAACCACCTAATCCTAACATACCCAACAATACGGTCATTAAATGATCCATTTGTAAAGCAGGTGGAGCTTCGGTAGTTTGTGTTATCCAGATAAATAAATCTCTAATAACGAAATTATATGCTAATGCTACTCCACATATCCAACCAATAAATGGTCTCCACCCAGCAACGAATAATGTACGATGCTGAGCTTCAACTGCATTGATTTTTGTTTGTAATTCTATTAATTTTTCAGGATCTAACTCCTTGCCTTTTATTGCTTCTCTTATATCCCAAGCCAAGTTTCCAGCAACAGTTTTATTTCCACTGCCTTTACCTAAAAGACCTAGTAATAATTTAAACATTTATTTTTTTCTTTTACCCTTGAGAGCTAGACTTATTAGATGAATAAGCAGGCTTGTTATTAGTTTTTTCTTCACTCTTACTTTCATCTCTACGAGACTTATAACTTTGTGATTTAGTAGATTCTTTACCATTACTCATTCCAAGAGATTCATCTAATCTAGCATTATAGCCTTGTTTTTTAGGTCCATCATGTGGATGTGAGTGTGATCCTTTGTCAGTATCATAATTTTTAGGCCCATCTCTGTGCATATCATGCTCAATTGGCATATCTTTTATAAATCTACTATTGGCTAAGGAGTGTTTAGACATCCAAGATCCTCCTTTTACTTCTTTACTTCCGTATCCCATTATTTCTTTTTTTTAATTGTTATGCGTTATATGCTTCTTTCTCCCAAGGTAGATTTTTATCTCCTTCGTCAAAAGCTTTAGGACCTTTACGTGGATATACTTTTCCTTTCCAAGTAACACTGTCTTCATCATATTGAAGATCACCTCTTTTCATTTGGTCAAGATGAACCTTTTCATGATCAATAACGTCTTGTTGTTCTTCTTTGTTTGTTATATTTTTGTTTATTAAAATACTACCGTTTTGATCAGCAATACCCATAACGCCGTCTTCTAAGTCCATACTATAAACAGGAGTGTTGTCTACGTTAAAGGGAAAACCTTTCATTTTAAAAGCCATACTAATCTTTGTAAGGGAATATTTTATTTAATGTTTTTTTTCTTTGCTCACAACCACAGGGAATATTAAGACCATTGGAGACTGAATCAACAATAGTCTTAATACCTGTTTTTGTAGTAAATTTCTCAATAGAATCTCCTAATCCTTTTGATTTCATTAACTACTTGTTATGCCCACTGAATATCACTCCAGTACATTTGAAGTGGAGTTGCAGCTTGATCTTTACCTAATTGTGCACTAGCTTTTATCCCACCTGGATTAGCAGTCATAGCTGATTTTACAGCATCACCTAAAGGTGCGCCTGTGCTATTTGTTGGGTTTGCTTGTGAAGAGCTAGATGTGCTTGCCGTTAGTGTAATAGTATCTTTTCCACTAGGTACAGCATTTATAACCACCTCTAAAGTTTGAGCAGCTGTTTGTTTGATTTCAGTAATAAGACTTGCGTTAATTAAATGTTTTGTATTTAAATAACTAGAAGCATTACCTACTACGTTAAATTCTATAAATTTTGCCATTTTTTGTTTGTGTTTGTGTTTGTGTTTGTGTTTGTGTTTTGGCTAGGTTTGTACAGTCCTAATCTGTTTTAATTATTATATAAAGGATCTGATGCGTCTTTATCTCTTGTTTTATTGTCAAAAGTTATATTCTTAATTTTTCCATGTTTATCTCTCCACTTATCTGCGGCTTTATGAAACGTATCATAATCATTATCATATTCAGATTTCTCTTCTTTACTAAGATTAGCATAAGCCATTCTATCTGTATATGTTTTACCTTCTGGTCTTGAGTTTAATTTTCCAAGAGTAGGTATTTTTTCTCTTTTATCCAAGTCTCTACCAAGATTTGCTTTAGGAACACTAGCTGCAATATTACTAACTGAAGGAACAGCACTAACTGAAGGAACAGATGTTTTAACGCTAGTTTCTTTTTTTCCTGCTGGTTTTTTATCATAATAATTACTAACAGTATTAGAAATACTTTTTTGTAAATTATCTAAACCTTGAGCTTTTTGTCTCATAGCGCTTACATCACCAGCAGCACCACCATCAAACCTAGTATATGCTCCTGTAGATTGAGGATCTTGTAAATTAATTCCACCAAATCTTGAGCTATAAGATAAATGTGCAGGAGAATCTCCTTTATAATCGGAGTCAGCATGATGTAACTGGGTTTTAGTGTCATGTATTAATTCCCTTTCGTGAATCATATCTTGCTTATAACTATCTTTACCAGTATGCTTATATTTTTCATCCTCATGATGTATTTGAGTTTTTGCATCATAGATTAATTCTCTATCATGTATCATTTCTTCTTTACGAGAATGTCTTGCATTACCTGTATAATGCCCGTAATGTCCTTTTTCCATTTTATTATTTTTTTTCTTTATGTTTATTACAAAAATTTCTAGCAGCTGCAACACTACCAAATCCCCATTTTTTTAAAGCCATAGCTTTTTTAGTAGGTTCTCCTTTAGCATCTTTCATTGCGCCTGCCATGCCGGCAAATCTACAAGCAAAAGAAATTCTTCGTTTTCCTGTACCTGAAGTTTGTCTAGATCCTAATTTTTTACCAGTTTCAGCGGTATATTTCTTACGCATTTTTCTATTTTGTTTTTCGTAAGATTTTTCTGTAACTTTAAAAGGACTATTTGAGGTCATAACTTATATTTTAATTATTACTTCTTTTCTTTAAGTTTTACCCACTTAGATATTGTATATCCAATAGTTACAAGTAATAGTATAATTTTTAATGATACTTCTAAATGAGTCATAGAAATAGCAAGAGCTATCCCGTTTATTGCGAGCAATTTTATATCTGATATTGACATTTTAACCTTTTCTTCCTTTAACTATTGATGTAATAGGATATTTAACTTGATATGCTACAGGCTCACAAGGAAATTTAGATACTTGCATGCCTGTTATACCTGAGCTAGAGCCCACTTGATGCATCCTACCTTGTTGATTTAATGGTCCATCCCATATATGAGATTCACCTACTATACCAACCTTTTTTTCTTTACTTGCTTTATTATATGCTTTATCTTCGTGCATGATTATTTATTTTTTTAATTCAGGATATTTACTTAAAACACAAGCTTTTATTTTAGCTGGGTTTTTTGCATTATGTGCTAATTTTAAAGCTGACTTAGCTCTTTCTAGTGTATTAACAGGAAATGTACCTTTAGGCCCACAAAACTGTGATTTTTTTAAATTTTTATATTTACCGGCATTTGACATACCTGGTTCTTCCCTTATTTCTGATATTGTTTTTTTATAAAACGGTGAGTTACTTTTCATATTATTATCTTATAGGATCATATAAAGCTCCATCGCCCATATAATTATTATTACAACCAGGTTGTGAATTTGAACCTGCTTTTAAATCTGTGCCACCCATACTCTCAGGTATGTTAGCATTATCTACGGCTGGACTTGGAATCCCACCGCTTTCCACTTGTGTAGTTTGTGTTGTAGGAGTTTCTCCAGGCATTGTAACAGCCCCAGTATCATTAATCCAAGAATCATCTTGCATATCATCCGCTAACTCACTTGTTTGTATTGCATTACCACTTTCATCTAAAAAACCTGTTAAACCAGATTGAGCACCTACCGCCCCAACTCGCTCTCCAGCAGTTGTAGTTGTTATTGGTCCCATAGCTTCGCCTGATTCTATTAATGCATTATTAGCAGGACCATCACCACTTGCAATAACAGCACCCATACCTTCTGTGGATGGTAATATTTCATCTCCAGCAAAAGCGTCAGGCGATAACCCTGTAACTGCATTTACTTGAGAACTATATCCAGCATCACTTGCTATACCTCTTGTACCACCAGCAGCCATTAATGCTTCATTTGAAGCTCTCATTTGTTCTGATGTTCTTTGTTGAGATAATGTTTCTCCTACAAAAGCATTTGTGCCAGTACTAGGTCTTGGTGTATAGGTAGGTACAGCTGGTCCTGATTTTGTTTCGCTACCAGGGGCTTGTCCGTACGTATTAGCACCTATGGCTATTTTTAATGGACTTTTACGTAAGAAAGGACTTTTACTTTTCATCTTGTTTTATCATTATTAACGTTTTTAATAGCAGTGATTAATACTCTATCCATATAAGTTTCACCTCGCATTATTTTATTTCTTCTTTTACTTATGGGTACATCTTCATCACCCAGCATAATTCGGTACATTCTTGCTATTAGTTGTTTACACTTGAAAGAAACTTTATAGATATGATACTTTTGTGTAGTTCTGTTTCGTTTCCTCCACACAACTATCCAATCGTTTTTTATCATTTTGTTCCAGCGTCTGTTGTCCCAACTGTAAGCATAAGTACCGATTTTAAAATCTTGCTTAGTAAATAA
>Ga0208157_1000778_pt1 | contig 16139 bp, 21 predicted proteins | sample 5_EtaG_FD_184077 | JGI IMG/M metagenome (GOLD analysis project Ga0208157, IMG submission 184077) | Marine viral communities from the Subarctic Pacific Ocean - 5_ETSP_OMZ_AT15132 metaG (SPAdes) (version 2) | ecosystem: Environmental > Aquatic > Marine > Oceanic | place: Pacific Ocean | collected...
CAGGTATAATTCTACTAACTCTCATAATATTTTCACCATCACCTCTCATGTCCGCTAAATTTGTAGCAGCCCCTCTAACAACTTTTTGTGTAATGTCAAAGTCTCCTGATGTTATGCTTGCAGGTATCGCTGTCGTTACACCACTTCTAATTTGATTAATTCCAGTTTCGTGTTCGTAGTAATAAGTAATTCCGTCTGTGTTTCCTGTTACATCAAAAGAAGTATCATCACCAGCATCATATTGTGTTGCATGCGGTAACCCAAAAACAGCTGAGTCTTGCCAAGTTGTTCTAGTAAATAAAGTGCTATCGTTTGTAAACCATATTGGTCGTTTAGCTGTAGAGTCTAAATAACTATATGTAACAGATCTTAAATTAACATTAGAACCTGATGTTGGATAAAACCAAGTTACTTCACCAAACAAGTTATTAATACCACAATATATAAATTGATTAGATGTTACGTTTAAATCATCATAAACATAGTCTTCAACCAAACAGTCCATTGATTCTAGTTTACCAGTGTATCTAAAAAAACCATTTTCAGACATCCAATACGCAGCACCATCAACTTCAACAGCTGCATTCATTCCAATTAATCCACAGTTGGTACCTACTTGTTCAAAAGCAAACGTAAAAGGAGTTCCTACAAAACGCATAGTAAATAAAGCAGTATCGCTCCAAACATAAATTGCATTTCTACCAAGTTCAGCTCCCATGATCCGTGATCCGTCGGCCAGTCTTTGTGTACCAGCACTATTTTCTGCCGTTGGTGTGTAATCATTTATATCTTCTTGAGATGAGAATCTTATAAACATTTCATCTTGTGTTGTTTTATCACCAATAGTTGTTTCTGTTCCAAAGAATACTAAGTGACGGTCAGGTGTAGATACTAACATATCTCTAGATGCAGTTGGTGCACCAGTAATAATTGTTGCCCGTGTTGCTGTAGCATTAGATGCATTTGAATTCCATTCAAAACATTCACCATTAAAAATTAAAGCAATAAGCGTATCACCAAGATTATCAAGAGCCCATAAACCTGGCTCTGCTACTTTATCCGTGGTGCTTGCTGCTTGACCCCATGCAGAATAGCCACTTGTGTTTGTAACTGTTGCACCTGTAGAGTGCGCTGCTCGTGTTGTGCCTCTAACAGCTCTTACAATTCCAGTAAAACTTGTAGCAGTTACACCTGTGTAAGATATTTCTTCAGTTCCAACTTGTATATAATTTGTTCCTGCACTAGGAAAACCCGTGGTGCTTGCTACGTTAATTGTAGTTCCTGATCCACCCGTTCCAAAAGCATTATCTCCTAAACCTGGAGCAGTTAATGTTGTTGTTTTAGGTGCTGTTGTTGTTCCACCCCACTGGGATATACCAAAACCAAACACTCCAACTTGTTCAGCTGGTCCTACGTGATAGTATTGAAAATAAGTAATGCCTCCTGATGTAGTGGCTCCTGATCCTGTTTCATTACTAGGCATAGTAATAGTAGCTTCTGTTCCAGAAGGTACGTCTGCTATCATAAATTTTTTATCTGCAAAATCAGATGCTCCAAAATTAGAGTTAGTGATAGCAGTAAATGTACTAGCATCACCAAATAATATAATATCCCCTGCTTCAAGATTATGTGCACCAGAAAAAGTTAAAGTTACATCTGGTGATCCGTTGGATGTGCTAAAAAAATTTGTTTCAGCAGTTCCTGATGGATTTACCAAAGGATGTATGTCGTAATATATTCCTCCAGAAAAAGCATATAAAATTCTATTTGTACCTATAATAGAATATTTAATACCATCTCTATTAACCATGTGGTGCAAACCTCTAGCAGCACCAGTTAATTTGTCGTCTCCTAATTGATTCCAACCACCTATTTTTTCAGGGGTACCATATCTAAAACGTACATTTTGACCCTCTATCCATTGAGACTCCGCTCCAGTGGGTGTGACTTGTTTATTGAATCCGGGTAAAAAACCTAATTTTTGTAGCATAAAAAACCTGTTATAAAGTGCTAGATTATATCAGATTTATTGTGGATTTCTAGAGGTTTAATACCAGGCCAATTCTATTATCATCTATTTTATGTGTAGGAACTTCGTGATACAACCAAGATGGCCATAATAAAAGACTTCCTACTACAGGTTTATATGAAACAGTACCAAAAGTATTTATATTTCGATAATCTAATACAGGCCAATTATTATATTCTCTTACATGTAAAGGGTCGTTAAAAATAATTTGAGCAGAACCTTCTGGTACTTTTAAATATAAAATGCCTGATAGCTGATATTTATGTATATGTCTTTCTTGATAGGACCCTTTATTTAATTCTGTAGTAAAGAAATAAGGATCAAATTTTTTAGCTATTTGACTATAATCAAAACCTAAATCTGTTAAATAAGTTTGTGCTACTTGTTTTAAATATTTTAAAAACTTTTTATATTCAGGTTGTTGAGCTAAATTGTATTTAGTGTCGTATGTAGTTCTACCTTTATAAAATCTTTCTTTATTAATCTTTTCATAGTCTAAATATTTAAGGGACGGCTTCAATAATTTTTCAGCCCATTCTGGATTGTAGTGTGATAAGATAGGAACAGAAAACCAGCTTTCTATTTTATAATCAGTTATTTTCATTAAATATTTCCCAATGTTTTTCTATTGCAATTATTTCCATATTTATCGAAAGTCTAAACTGTTTTGATTTAACATTAACAGGGTTATGCCATAACCAGCATGGAAAAATATATAACTCATTTGTTTTAGGTTTAATTTTTATTATATTTTGTTTTCTATTTTTAAATTCTATTTCACCACCTTTCATATCTTTTGGTATATTTAAATAATAAACTGAATTAATAGTTGAAGATTTAATGTGATTATGCCAATTAACAGATGGTTTAAAGTCTTTATTAGAAGCTACAGCCCAACAAAAATCTCTATTCAAATCTTTATTAACTTTAAACTTTAAATGTTTTTTAGCAGTATTTACAAATGTATTATAAAGTTTTGTAGTAAATTTACTTTTTTCAAGAGCATAATTATTATCCCACTGTGCTCTTTTAATTTGATCAATAACTTTATTTTTAACTCTTGTATGCTCTCCTTTAGAAAAGTCGTATAAATTTTCAATCCTTATAATAGGAAAGTCTTTCATTATCTAGGAATCTTTTTTTCTACTCTTTTAAATCTACTTGGTAACCCTAAATGTGGTCGTCTATCAAAAGCGTTTTCTTCTGCACCTTTAGTTGCTTTGTTATTGTAATGTAAAAATACTTGTGCACAATAATTTCCTGTATAAGGTTCTCTCCAATGTTCTAGTAAATCACCTCTATAAATTAACATGTCACCAGGTTTTAAATTTACCTTAACTCCTTTAGATTCAGATGCATCATATTTTCTTGTTGTAGAGTTTATACTACCCTCTTTTTCATTTGGATTTATATAAATTGGCCAAGGTTTATCTCCACCTAAATTTAATGTAGTTGATATTTCACAACTAAATCTATCTTTGTGTCTATGCAATACATCTTTAACTTTATAAATTCTAGTGTAAGAATAATTTTCAAATAATTTTAAACCTGTAGTTTTTTCCATTTTTGGTTTTAATGTAGTTAATAATGTTTCCATCATCACATCTCCATAATGAGAATAAGTACCTGGAACTTGTCGATCTGACCAAGTTCCCCAGTCATGATTAAATTCTGATATATGTTTAGTTGTAATAAATGTTTGAGTTACTTTTCTTTTTAGTAATATATAATTTTTTAAAAGCTCAGCTGTATCTTTATTTATAGCTTGTTTTATTACAGTAAATTTATCTTTTTTCCAATTCATATTATTGATAGTTAAAATTAATTACTATTTTATATTTTTGATCTGTACAAGTTGTAGCTTGATGAGTTTCATTTCCTTCAAAAAATACTACCCTGTTTTCTTTTGCTTGTACTTTTCTATCTTTAAACAATGTTAAACCATTATTAGTATTAATATAAAATATAGCTGCTTTGCATTTATACTCTTGATCTGTGTGTTTATCAAACTTATAAACTTTATCTGTATTAGAAACTAAATTTGCTTTTATTCTTATAAAATATTTAGGTTTTAATATTTCTATAATAGGTTCTAATAACCTATAAGCATTAGAATTTATTTTATCATCTTGAAAAAAAACATGGGTAAGTTGATAATCGTTTTTATCTTTTGTATATTCTTTAGGGTCTTTAGATGTTTTATTATTATTTAAATACCAAGGAAAAATATCAGAAGTTAAAGCTTCTTTTATTTTATTAAAATCTTCTTTTTTTAAAAAATTATTTTTTACTTTTGACATCTTGTCCTCTCAAATGATTAGTTAATAATTTTCTAACAGCTTGTAAATTAAAATGCACAAATCTAAAATCATCTACTCCAGCATCTACTGTAAAACCATGTTCTAAATATGCTGGAAAAAAAATCATAGTCCCTGGTTTGGGTTTATATTGAATCATTGGTGAAGCCATTGAAACGCTAGCCGGATCTTTCTGAGGCAAGTCTGACATAACTTTAGCTAATCTTGGATCTTTAAAATAAGGAACAGAGGTTCTGTCACTACATTTTAAAAAATAAAAACCTGAAATATGATTATCGTAATGTATGTGACCTTCATGGTGTCCCCCACCTTTTTTAGAAAATTCTTGTACCCATAATTCAGTCCACATTAAGTCGTACTGAGACATATCATATCCAAAATAATCCATAACATTCCAACCTGTTGATCCAACATATTCTTGAAATTCTTTTAGTTGAGGATCATTAATCATACTTCCTGAATGATGTGACAGTGTAATATCTCCAACTTTTTTCTTCCATCTTTTTTCTCTATCTTTAATCATAGGTTCATTTCTTTTCTTAGCTTCTTTAATATATTTATTACAAACTTTATTAACATGATCTACCCACTCAGGTATTTCAATAGAACAGATTGGAGATTGAAAATAAATTGATGTAGTTAATTCATCTTTTTTAGACATACTATTTAAATGGATACCCAAGTGCCCATAGCACTAATGAATATCTTATTCCTTTTGTTACTGGTTTAACTCTATGCCATAAGTGAGAAGGAAATACAATAATACTTCCTCTAGCACCAAAATGTCTTTTTGTATTTAAAACTATTTTTGGATCTCTTTCTGTTCTTGGTTGTACTTCTAACTCTCCACCTTTGTAATCTTTAGGATCAGATAATTGAACAATAGCTGAAACTTTTCTTTGTTTACCATGAAAATTAGGATCTTCTGGCGTATTGTAAGGTAATGGAAAAGGATCACAATGCCAATCATAAAATTGTTTGAGTTTATATTTAGTAAATTGGCAAGTTTCAAAATAACTAATTTCAAAATTCCAACCAGCGCTTTGGTTTGCTTGATGTATATAAGGAATTATTTGATCATAGATCCATCTATCATTTACCCAAGCAACATTAGAATCTCTTTGTTTTTTTAAATCTTTTATATCTTTTTTTGTTAAGTGTTTATGAATTTCTCCTTCATGTTTTACACCAATTCTTTCTTTAACACTGGCTGCTGTTTTGCCTATAGTTCCTATTTTTTCTCTTTGAGAATTACCGTGTTCTATTAATTCATCACAAAACTTGTCTCCAAGTATACCTGTAAAATACCAATAAGCGTTTTTTAAATTCATATTAAATCTATTGCAATTGTATAACGTTTAATTTTTTTTGGTGAATAAGGTTGAGAATGTACTTCATTACTATCAAAAACTAATAAAGAATTTTGTGGACATTTAGGTGAAGTAATCTTGTCCCAATTATATCTTTCATCTCTGAACATAGTTCCTAAACTATCAGAATTTTGTAAAAAGTAAACAGCCGATAATTTACAGGTAGGGTGATTGTGCCAATTGATCTCATCCCCTTCACAATAATTACCCCAAGAATTTTCAATTTGATATTTTTTAAAATATTTAGACATAACAAGGTTATAAAAATGTTTAGTTTCGTCAAACGTATGTAGATCCATAAGAGTTTGTAGACCAGGACATCTTGGCCTTAAATCTCTAACCTGTGTTTTAACAAACGCAAGTAACTTTTTTCTTTCTTTTTCTGTAAGAATATTTTTATATAACTTCATTATGTCTGTAAAAGTATATTACCTGCAATAGACATTCTGGTTTTATTGGTATTATAGAACGGGTATACAATATGCTGTAATTGGGCAGGAAATAATACTATACGCCCCTCATCTTTTTTAGTTAAAGTTAATCTATGTGTTAAATTTTTTCCTATAATAGAATTGTAATTATATTCGAATATTGAATCAACTGGTATCTGCATCCAAATATTATAGGACAACACACCACCATGTTCGTGGAGTGGCAAATATTCATTCTTTTTTTGAAAGTTAACCCACGGTGTTCGAAAAGCCATTGGTACATCTTTATCTAAATATCTTATACCATCTAAATAACCTGGAAAAGTTTCTCTATATTTTTGAATCATTTTTTTAATGACTTCAATTATCTTTAATGTATTTTTTTCTGATATAAAATAATGTTCTGATACGCCTTTTTCAGTTAAATAAGATATCATTTTTTTCTTATAATCTATGTCTAAAGCAATTCCACGTGGTTTTGGTTTTTTTATAGATAAACATTCTTTTAATAAAGAATTATATAATTCTTTTGGTAATCTACTTTGTATGACTCCAAAATTAGGTAGTGGTAAAATTTCCATTAATTATAAAAATCACAATTAAATGATATAACTGTCTTCCTTTCATTCGTTTTATTTACAGGAGCTCTATGTAACATATATGATGGAAAAATCAATATGTCTCCTTCTTTAGCTTTAATTTTATTATTTTTAAATTCAGTAATTAATTCTTTTTTAGGTAATTCTAAATAATATACAGCAGATAAATTAGTTTTAGGATGAGTATGCCAAGCGTGTTTATCATTTTTTTTATATTGCATAAACCATGCATTATGGATTGTCCAATTTTGACATTTAAATTTTTTAGCTGTCTGTAACATTAAATAACTTAACTCTTTGTAGAAAAGATTAAGATAATCTCTTTGAAAATCAGAAGGTAAGTTCCAATCGGATTTAGTTGCTGTTGTGCCTTTAGGTGTTTGATAAAAAACATTTGGCATTTTATCAATTAAAGATAAAATTTTATTTTTAATTTTATTATGCTTTCTAAATTTTATTACCCACATGGTATGTGGTTTATATATACTTTAATTAATTAATAGTCAATGTTCCAGAAACTGTAAATGTAGCAACAGAATGACCACCAACACAAGTAACTTGGTTAGTTCCTGGTGATACACTTAATGGGTGTCCTGCTGGTGATCTTACAACGACTATACCAGATCCACCTTTTGAACCATAGTGTGATCTACCACAAGGAGATAAATAAGTAGGCGCTCCATAAGACGTAGGTCCTCCAGTACCTCCGCCACCGCCACCGCCTGTATTTGTAGCACCGTGACATGATAAAGAAGCAGCGTTTCTTGAAGCAGCAGTTCCACCGCCACCGGCTCCGCCTGTTCCACCTGCTAATCCGCCAACTCCTCTGTCAGTTCCTGATCCTCCACCTCCAGCATAAGCTGAACATGCAACACCTGTAATTAAGTTCGGAGCTCCCGCTCCTCCAGGTACTCCTGGGTCTGAACCTGATCCTGGACTTCCAGTTGCAGTAGCACCTCCGCCACCACCAGAAGCTTTGTTATCAGGGTTACCACCTGATCCACCATTATTTCCTTCAGGTGGAGAGAATCCTCCAATGTTTCCAGAACCTCCTGGTCTTTTACCACCAATAAGAGAAGCATATCCTCCAGAACCTGAACCTCCAGGTCCACCTCTATAACCATTGTTAGCATTCCATGGGCTTCCGCAAGATGCGTTTAAAGGTACAGCACCTCCAGATGATTGAATAAGAGAACCTAAACTTGATGGGGTACCATAACCTGCACCATCTAAAGCTGGGGGTGATGTGTCAATAGGATAAGCAGTTCCACCTGTAGAAGTTCCTCCTCCTCCAACTGTAATTGTATAAGCTGAAGAAGAACATGCAACAACTGCACATCCTTGTAATGGTGCTGGACCATAACCAGAAGCTCTATAGCCTCCAGCTCCACCTCCAGCAAATAATTGTCCTGCTCCGCCTCCAGCGACTACTAAATAATTTAAAGTGACTGATTGAATAATAGTTCCATCAGGCCATGTTCCCTCAGATTGTGCAGTACCAGCTTGAGACATTGGCCAAACTCCTCTTGCATTATTTTTTTCTTTTACGATAACGATACCAGATCCACCGGCATATCCAGGTGAAGAAGAATATTTTGCGCCACCACCGCCTCCGGTGTTAGCACATCCAGCAGAACCTGCTTGAACAGGAGATTGTCTTGCACCATCTCCTCCACCACCAGATCCACCAGAACCTTTTGTGTTTTGATAAATAGCTCCGCCACCACCGCCGCCTCTAGCGACAGGTGATCCTGTAATACAACTTGTTAAACCTGCTCCACCGTTTCCTGCAGAAGATGTTCCTGATCCATTTCCTCCGACAGCTCCGGCTCCTCCGCCGCCTCCGCCGCCATTTGATCCGCCATCGGCGCTAGCAATTCCACCGTTATTACCTTGAAGGGCTACGCCAGTTCCAATACCGAAAGGATAACTTGCTCCTCCAGCTGCTCCACCAGATCCACCTGGTCTAGCTTCAGAATCAGCTTCGGGACCTGAGTCTCCTCCACCGCCTCCGCCGCCGCAAGCAGTAATAGTTGTCATTCCAGTTCCTGCAATAGAAGAATTAGTTCCGTCATTTCCAGCGTTACCACCAGTTGTTTCAGCAGATCCTCCGCCTCCAACTTGAACGTTAAGAGTTGTGTTTCCTTTTGTTGATACAGGTTTTAAAGTAGTTTGTGCACCGCCTCCAGAATTTTCTCCGGAAACAGAATTTAAATATCCGCCAGCTCCGCCACCTCCGGCTCCTCCAGCTAAACCACCAGATCCTCCACCACCGATAACAAGATAATCCATTAATCTTGTTCCAGTTCCAAGAGGTGCACTAGTGTTAGTAGCGGTATAAGATGTAACTTTACATTTTCCAAAAGAAGCACAATTGGCTACACCAATCATTCCTCCTTCAGCTTTACTAATTTTTGTGAGTTTGTTTATTCCAGCCATGGGTTATTATCCCCCTGTTGCATCCCAAGCTGATGTGCTAGGATTCCATTCATATTGATTTCCACTTCTGTAACCTATCCACTGTTGATTCGCTTCACTCCATTCTATTCTATAAGCAAATTGTTCTCCATCGATTTCTTCAAATTCGACTGAAGGACGAGCAATAGGTGGATCCCATTTCCAATCAGTTGTGTTTAATGTCCAAGACGCATAAGGTTGTTGTGTATAAAATACATCATTTTCAGGATCATATACTGCACCTCGTCCTGCATATCTAATTCTAAAATTGTTGTTGTAAGATGTTTGTTTCCATTCACCACCACCAAAAAGTTTTTTACAATAAAACTCTCCATCCGGGTGCATGTCGTTTTGACCTAAAGTAGTTAAACCTGCAGGAACATCATTTCCTATAACAACTACTCTTTTGACAATGAGTTTGTCTTCGGTAGTGAAACCTGTTGGATCTTGTTTTAATTCTAGTTCAGCAAAGTGTGCCATTGTTTTTTAATCTCCCTACGCATTATCTATTACTTCATAAGAAACGAACAAATCTAAATCGCCAGCAGCACTTGCCCCGCCTTTTAGAATATCAGCTTCCATTAAATACATAGGTGAGTCTACAACAACGAGAGTTGAATCTGCAGGCACGTTAACAGTTTTAGCTAGATAGACTGTAGCGTCTTGACCGTTAGCTGTAATTCCAGCTGCCCCAGCGCCTAAGCCATCAACAAATAAATCAAAAGTTGCATCGTTTGTTCCGTCAACGTTTGCTACTGTGATTCTATTTATTTTTACTAATTTATTTGCATCAACAGTCAACAAAGTATCTGTTGCTGTTGCTGTTAAATTAAATCCTAAATTTCCGCCTAAAATATTTGTTACTGCTACTATATTTGGGTTTGCCATTTTTTATTCTCCTTTAATCTTTTTATCCGAAAACTATTGCCATTGCAATAGCTTTTCCCATCACTGATTGCATTGTTGGCGCTGCTCCAGATCCGTTTGATGTTAATACAAAACCACTAGTTGACTCAGCAACAGCTCCAAAAGCGCCAGAACTATTGATCTGCACTTGTCCTGTTGTGCCAGCTGGACTAGTAGTTAATGAAATTTCTTCTATATTAGGGTTTGTGCCATCGTCACCTTTAGCTGATAATATTTTCCAACCTTTATCAGTTGTTCCCCATGTTACACTTGTTCCTGAACCAGAAACATATTGGAACTCTACAGTGTATCCACCCGAAGTTCCGTTTTTAACATAATAAAAATTTTCTATGTCTAATGGAATTGATACAGTTATATTTCCTGTAATTGATCCTGATAAAACAATTACTCTGGCTGCACCATTTGCACCAGTGTCTCCATCTGTAATAGTAAGGTTTGTATTTCCTGTTCCAGAAACAGTTACTGAAGCATATCCTCCAGATATTTGTTCAAAAATTTGTAAATTTTTATTGGTTTTGTTACCCCATGTACCAGCGTTTTCGCCGGTAGCCATAAGTTCTACGCCAAGAGGTGTATAAGTTGATGCCATTTGTTAAAATCTCCTAGTTTGTTTCTTTATATTGTTTATTTAGTTTCATGTCAAACATAATTATGCATATGTTTTATCTACCCAAGTATTGCCTGTATAAGGTGTTTTATCTCCCCAATATTTAAGTACTATTTTAGCGTCATTTAAACTCGTTGTAGCAGTTAATCCTAGCCCTGATAAATCTGCATTAGTTTGCTGGACTGTAGTTAAAGTTCCCAAACTACTTGTAGCTGCACGTCCTGTTAAAGAAACTGCAGTGTTATTGTTAATAGTTACCGATCCTACAGATGAAGTGGCACTTAGTCCAGTAGGTTGAATTAATGGAGCAGATGTAACTGCCACTGTTCCAACCGCTGTAGATGCACTTAATCCAGTTACACCCATTACACTTGCAGGACTTAAACTTCCTACTGTTGAAGTTGCAGACAATGCTGGCATACCAACTATCTGTGCGGCAGCTGTTACTTGACCAACAGAAGCAGTTGCAGATAAACCTGATAAAGTAAACGTGGCATCTGATTTAACTGTTAATGAACCAAGGGTTGATGTAGCTGCACGTCCTGTTAAACCCATTAATTGATCTGGAAGAGTTATTGATCCAACTGAAGACGTTGCAGATAAACCAGTTAATGTAAATTGTGCAGCTTCTACAGAACCCCAACCATTAATACCCCAAGATAATGTACCCCATCCTGGTTTTGTTACTACGCTTTCGCTAGGTAAATTTACAGATGAAGTTGCAGATAACCCTGTTAATGTAACATTGATACCAGACTGACCCCAGTTTTCAACACCCCACCTGTCACTACCCCAACCACTTTCTGGGAATGTTTCTACTGAACCAACAGAAGATGTTGCAGTTAAACCAGTTAAAGTTACAACAACATCATCTTGACTATTCCAAGTGTTTTGTCCCCATTGCAACACACCCCAAGTATCTGGGTCTACAGTGTTTGCTTGACCACCCATGTTTGGGTGGATTGAACAATAATAATAAAGTTGTGGTGCGCTATCTGCTACAACTATCGTAGTTTGAGTTGAACTGTTGTGAGTTACGCCAGTAGTATACTCACTTCCCCCATTATGTGTACCATCGTCGGTTGTTGAAAATCTAAAAGGGTGAGCTGAAGGATAATTAAATACGTAAGTATAACCCTCTGCAAGATTTATAGTGGCTTGTTGATCTCCATCAATAAAATATTTATTGCCACCATCGGCGTATGCTACCGTGACTGTGAATGTTCGGATTGCCGACATAAGGACTTACTCCTTATGCTATCTGAATGATCGCGTTACCTGCAGTTTGTGCTGGAAATTCAATAGTGAAAGTTCCGCTTGTTACAGTTTTGTCTGAACCGAAGTTTACGACACATACAGCTTTGTTAGAATTAGTTGAATTGTAAATTAAACAACCTCTTGCTGTAAAAGAAGCAGAAGTCCATGATGTATTTGCAAATTTACAACACGCAGTGTCTGTAGATAAAACTGGAGTCGTACTTGTTAAATTGTTTCCACCTGCAGAATATCCAGATGCAGTTGTTGTTACTTCGTAAGTGTTTGTCGGATTAGCTGTTGCGTCCGATGGTGCAGTATAAGCAGTAGTTGCTTTACTCAATGTAGCTGAGTCGCTTGAGTATAATGATAATTTAAATTGGTCTGCCCCACCAGTAAAGTTGTGACCCTCTACTAAAATTTCTTGTTTGAAACTATTACATATAGCCGATGTTATTGTCATAATTTTTCTCCCATTATTGAGGCGGTGACTCGATTGGTATTCTTATTGTTCCATCCGTGTAATCGTCTCGTCTTCTTCTTCCAACTTGCATTGCTGCAAACTTTTGTAGTTCAGTTTTATACTTTTGTTCATATAATGTCAACATATCAGTTGGACCTTTTAAAAAAGAATATGCCTCTACTAAACAAGCATATAAAAGACCTTGTGGAAAGTATTGACTAACATAAGTCGTTGTATTACTTCCTGATAAAGCCTGTGGAAGTTTATTCCAAGAAATAGTAACTAAATAATTAGCATCTGGTGTAGGAGCCACTAAAATAGCTCCTGATGTAGTAGAACTTGTTCCTGTAGCTCCACCATACATGGCGTAGTATTTAGGTAATCCTGTTACATCCTGTCCAGTTTGGGAACCTTTATCACCTGTTAATTCTCCTACATATTCTTGTATAAACGTTTGATCTCTTCTTTCCAACCACTGACCTTGAATTGTATCTGATGTAGTTGAATTAAAAACTTGTACACCTCTTACAAACAAACATTCAGGAGGAACGGCTAGAGAATTAGTATCAGTTGCAAATTGAGAATCAGATCTAACTCTGTCAGAATCCATGGGCAAATCATATGCAATTCTATATTCAGAATCCATTATAAACCCATCAATAATACCTTGAGTAAAAACATTAGAGTCTACTTCTGTGTAGTCTCTAATTGCTGTTGTTAATGTTGCGTATGTCCATCCTGCCATAATTAACCTCTATCATTAACGGGTCCAATTGTACACTGAAAACCGCCTCCTGTTTCTGTGCTTCCAGCATTAGATACTAAAGGCACTGTTATAGAATTATATAAAGTTCTTGTAGCAGGTTGAGCTCCTGTAGCTTCTGTTGTTGCAATTGCCGTTGCTAGATAAGAACCAAATACTTTTGCTCCGTTTGCATGAGATCCAGCTGTTGTGTTTGATGGTGTTATTCCTCTAAAAGGTGCAGCTGTTCCACGTGTACACCCTGTTAAATTATTTCCAGCTTTACCTGTATATTGAATAGTTTCATTTTCAAATGCACCACTTGTACTATTTACTTTTTCAATAACTATAAATCCTGATGTTGGAAAAGCAGTAGCATCATCTAAAACAATTGTAGTAGCTGTATCACTAATTGCACCATTTAATACTGCGGATAATTCTAATGTGGCTATAGCAACACCACCTACAATATTTTTAACAGCTTGAAATCTTACATGAGATGTTCCTTCGTGTATTTGATTAGAAGGATAAGATACACTTAAAGTTGGTGAACCACCTGTTGTTGTAAAAGGATTGTTAGGTAAAATATCTTGTACAGGAAACTCTACTCTTGCGGGTCTTGCGTTTTTTAAAGCTTGTGGATCAGCTCCTACAGGATGTGGTTGTAATTGTGGTTGTTTAGGTTCAAATTCAGAAATATGTACAAGAGCACCGGTCCATTCTTTTACCATTTCTTTATATGGAAAAGCTGCACCTGATCTATCTGATATTGCTAATGCTCTGCTTCCTTTTGCAAATCTTGCCATTATACATTTGGATAATAAGTTTTCGGTGTAATAAACGTACTCGCTGCTGATCCATCCTCCGATAGTGCTCTTGCTAATTCATCTTCATATAATAATTTCATTTCTTGTGTTCTTTGTGGTGCAAACTTCATAGATAAATAATAAGACAATCCTGAAATCATGCATGGTACAAATCTAAAAGGTGTGTCACTTGCGTTAGTGTAAGCTCCTGCATCATCAATTCTTTTTACATAATAAACGTTTAAAAAATTTGATGCAGCAGTTGAATTAGGTAAAGGATAAATAGTTATTGTAACTTTATCAATAAATCTTTGAACCCAAAATTGTGAAGGTGTTCCAAGAGAAGTTTTGTTTGCTGTTGCAGAGTATGCATCTCTTGCAACTTTAGTTAAACCAATATCCGATTGATTAGTTGTATTATAATTTTGTCTGTAAGTAACATTTAAAATATCTGAAATTCCATAAACGTTTGCGGTAGGAACTGTTGTTGCTTGTGGTGGTTCATTACCTGCAGGTACGTCTGTTGAATTTCTATAAAAAGTATAAACACCAGATCCTTCAGCAGTAGCATCAATATTTGTTGTAGAACCTACAACTAAATTAACATTAGTGTTTCCTACTTCCCAAAAATGTATTCCTCTGTTACCCCATTCTTGAAAAAGAATATTAAGTGATCTTCTTGCAGTTTTTATTTGATGACCTGCTGTTCCTACAAGACCAAGACGCTCGTATGCATCTGCAATAATTTCGTCTATTGAAAAATCTTGATCAAAAGAGTAAGACGAGGATGTTGTATTCGCCATTAATTACTCCTTTAAAAAGTCCCGACTACGTAACAAAAATCACAGTTAGCTAAAACAACGTAACAACCAGTATCAGCATAAATACCAACACCTGGCATTTTAAATTCATGCACATGATCAGCAGCTGTTCCAAACTTACCATGAAAAATTAATTTAGCAGCTGTAGCACTAGAACCAATTTCATTGTAAATTTTTATTTCTGCATTAGCAGCAGATGCTTGTCCAAAAACTGTCATGACCTGCGCTTTAGTAATATTAGTAGCAGATCCACCAACTAATTTTTGAAGCTGACCGCTTGTTGTTAAAACAACGCTTTGTCTAACTTTTGAAATAGATGACATATTTTATTCTCCTTAAAATTTGTATGGGGCCGAAGCCCCACACTAAATTATTTATTACTCAGTATCTGAAGAACTTGAAATTCCAAATACTTTTACTTTAATTACTGTATCACTTCCAGGATCTCCTGATAGTGTAACAGTTAAAGTAGCTGGCGCAGCAGTAGCTGCAGTAGCAGCTCCACCAAGAGCTACTAAACCATCTGTACCATTACAAGCAAAATGACCTTTGAAGCCTGCTGTATTTGCAGCAACGTTAATACCATCTAAGTATCCGTCTGTGTCTCCAGTAACTCCTAAGTCTGCAACGTTAACTGCGTTAGTAGATGCTGTAGTAACAACAACGACTGCAGAAACTGCGATGAAGTTTGTAGGTAATGTATCAGAACTAGTTCCAGTAGTTGCACCATTTGCAACTGTTAGACTTTTTTCAATTACTTCTAAACCAATATCAGTAATTTTTGCACCTGTACTAGTGTTAAAGTTTACTATATCAAAACCGTTTTCTGATCTAACCGGTCCTGTAAATGTAGTATTTGCCATAATTTTATCCTCCTAGTTTCCGAACATAGTCTCTAGGCCGTCGACTATACGCGTCTATGTTCTAATTAATTGTATAGTAAAAAAACTATATACTACATTTTAGTAGAGTGCAAGAGAGCCTGTAGTGTGAATGTGATTTATTCAACGATGTAGCTTTTTATTAAGTAGCTACAGAAACTTGTGGAGCAGCGCCTTCAACGCTATTTTGCCTGTGGGCAATTTTAGCTTCTTCAAGCTTAATGTCAGTAATGACTTTTTTAACTTTGTCATCGATTCTGACCATTTCAAGAGTGTATCTACCATTAGACAGATGCTCCTGTTCCCACTTCAACTCCAAGGACCTTTTTTGTTTGTATAGGTCTTGTATCATCAACAACCTCCTCATAGGTTATTCTGTTTACTCGGTCGTCATATGAGTTTCCGAGATATTCCCAATTTATACTCTTTTCTCC
>Ga0208157_1000781_pt1 | contig 16086 bp, 28 predicted proteins | sample 5_EtaG_FD_184077 | JGI IMG/M metagenome (GOLD analysis project Ga0208157, IMG submission 184077) | Marine viral communities from the Subarctic Pacific Ocean - 5_ETSP_OMZ_AT15132 metaG (SPAdes) (version 2) | ecosystem: Environmental > Aquatic > Marine > Oceanic | place: Pacific Ocean | collected...
CCTCTACGATACTGGTTGTTAATGTAGAAATGTTTGAAGTATTTAGTTTCTCTGTCATGGTTAACCTCCTTGTATTTGTCCATGATTGCTTGGCTTGGTTGCCAATCTTTAGATAGAATGTTCATTGTGTTTGCTCCAGTGGTCATTCCATAATTCTGTAGCGATTGCATTACACCAGTCTTTGTCTGACTGATAGATAGGTTTCATCTTGTAGTTTATGTATCGCTGTAGTTGTGACACATGTTCTGCTTGTTCGACTTGCTGCTCAAGACCATCAAGTGATACTACTTGATCGTAATAATCTTGCCATAGTTTCTTATACTTATTCATTCTTACCTCCATTTAAAAGTGACATTTGCATATCAGTAAGCCTCATTGGTAGCACTATAGTCTTGTCGCATTTATTACAACATCTACCATTAGCTACTGGCATAGCATCATTGCCTTGATCCCAATACATTTTACCATCTTCATTGTATTGTTTATCAATTTCTTTTTTACATATGACACACATCATTTTATTATCTCCTTAAATATTTTATCAGGTATAATAGCAACCCATCTTGGATCACCAGTCTTACGTTTATACATTGCAATATCCTTTCCGTCTAACACCTTGAAAACATTAGGGAATCCATCTACTGCTCTGTATTTTATTTCGACAACATACTCTACTCCTTTGATTATAAGTTTGATGTCACCAGTATGTTCACCACCAAGACTACCTGATAGTGGTACTTTTTTTACTGGTAACTTCCATGATGTGAATAGTTTTACAAACCAATTCTCATGATAGTTACCTTTGATCTTGCTTTTACTTGGCATTATTTTATTCCAATCTTTTCTAGTTCTTCTTCTAGTTCTCTTACATTACTTTTTAATTCATTGATAAGTTTATGCAGGATTATTATCTTGCCTTGCAAGTGTGACTTATCCATGCTTTCTTTAATTATTTTACCTATTCCGTCATTCATTAAAACTCTCCATCATCATGCAATACTGTTAAGTAAACTTGCAATGATTCACACCAACAAAGCAAGTTGAATAATCTTGGCTCACTGGTTTTTCGTTCCCAGTTACCAAGAGTTTTAGTATCAGTGCCAATAATCATAGCCAAAGATTCTATTGTATAACCTTTAGCTTTTCTTTGTTTGATTAAAGTGTCTATGATTTTTTGATGCTGATACTTTTGTTCAGGTGTCACGACCTAAAGTTAAGATGCTTTGTCTGACTATCCATCATGTCATTGAGAATATCAGATGCCTCTTTGCCTTCCCAATCTTTGGGAGCATTGTTAGCTTCCCATATCTTGATTGTTTTGGCAGTCATCTTATTGACCCAAAACTCAGGGTGGTTGTAGCCATATGGTTTAGCTACGTCACACATATGATCGTACATTATCCTGAAGTCTTGTGGTGTACCAAGTCTAGCATAAGCTTGGCACATTTTTAGTTCTGCTGTTGTGTAATTGATGTCCATTATAACCTCCATTAATTGAACATTGAGTCTGACTTAGACATATATGATAGCATCTTACTGTTACGTTCGACAATAGTTTTGTTCGTACTACTGACATTTTGTGGGTGAGATATCCAATGTGTTACAGCATTGTATAATGCCCATTTGTTTTTACCAATTTGGTTTTCATATTTACCCCATAAACCAAGTAAGTTTACAAACTGAGTTTCGTTACGATATCTGCCATCAACAGTTGGCTTTGGTGTCCAAGTTAATTTATCAAATAAAGTTATTGCATCATCATCTTTTACTTTGGTGTTGTACCACTCACGAAAGCGAGGCTCATTGTCACGAAACAAATTGATTGAGTGTTTGATATGATCAAAGTTGTAATTGAAATGACCATTATGTTTCTGTCTGTAGTTGGCAATCTTATCAGGTGTAGTGCAGCCATTCATACACCAAAGACGTAGACCATCAGCTTGTATCATCACAGACCATACTCCATTGTAAGAGTTACGAACTGTAATTTGAAATGCAATGTAGTCTTGCATGGCAGGATCATCAAAGCAAATCTCTTTGCATATGATTCGTGCCTCCATCATAGCACCATTATCAATCATGTTTACTTGTGTGATGTATGGTGTATTCATACTATCAACAATACTTATGACTGGATCAAGTACCTTTGCATGAGTGACAGGTCTGTATGATTTGGAATGATTACCAAGATACTCTTCAGTATCTGCTCTAATAATCATAACACGATCATCACAGTTGATTAGTTTGTCATCACACATACCTTTCATTGGTATAGTTTCTATAGGAAAGTTATACTCTGCAGGTTTGTCGATTAGTTTAGCTAGTTGTGTCATGTGGTTCATAGTTACCTCCTTTATAAACCAGTTGTGTTAAATGCTACCAAACAAAACATGAATGCAGCAAACGAAATGATACAGAAGATTACCCATATCAAATATATAATAAAGAAATTGTCCATTACTTCTTTACTTTCTTTCTTGTATTGGCAAGTCCATGTTGGAATGTTGCCAAGCTTATTGTGTATGCAACAATGAAGTTGAATACATATGGATCAGCACCTGACCATTCATATGCATATATGATTGATAGTACAGTGCCAACAGTACCTAAGATTATACATGAAATGTAAATCATATTTGATTCTCCTTTTCTATTATTGATTCAAAACGATCGGTGAGTTTGTCGCTGACTTGCTATTACACGATCAGGTTGACAACTCCCCCACCAACTACAGCTTGAGCATTTGTAGTTAGCAAGCCACCCAGAGTATGAGATGGAATCTCATAGATTAGTAGAGCCTCGTATGGCGATACTAATCTTCAAGGTTTGAAAATAAAAATAAAAGGTAGAGCATTACACTCTACCCTTTATATAGTGCTTTATGATTTTGCTAGTGCCTTGTCTTTGGCAGTAACTTTCTTCTTAGATACAGTTGGCATTGGTTGTTTCGCCAACTTGTATTGTTTCTTGTTTATGTACCACTCTATGCCGTAGTTTGGTTGTACCTTACCATTCTCCGTTGCCCAATCATAACCCATGATCTTAGTGAAGAGGGTAGTGAATTGATCATACAGTGCCTTACATAATTCGTATTTGTCTTGAGCCATCATGTATGCAATCTCAACATATGTACCACGAACCTCATCTGCTGATAGTCTTTCAACGTCTTGATTGTAGGTGTATTGTGTACGATCAAGATAATCTTTAGCAGATTTGAGAGAGTATGCAGTAGATAGTGACATACCTCCGTAGATTAGAAACAGATCCAAGTTGTATTTTGGATTCTCCATACGTTCGGACTGTTGGATACCAGTCTTTGAGTATGATGTTTCTCGTTGTGTACCATCAGCATTCATTGGTCGGTCGATAAGAAAGTTGTCGACGTCGTTGAATAGTGAATCAGGTGTTTCACTTAGTAGTACGTTAGATAGTTCAGTTATGTTTTTAAATGTATTTTTCATGATTTGATTCCTTTCATATATCATGGTTAATGTATGTACTAAACAAAAACTGCAAAGTACGATATCACTCGTCACACTTAGTCAAGTGCGATAGTCGGCTTGCCGATAATGCGAACCAACATATCTCACAGACATGACTATTGAAACGGGGTGAAGCATTACACTTTACAAGTGTGGTAGAATAACAGAGGCGTTTTGCAGTTTTTGTGCCTCGCAGAGTAAAGGGAGTGTGCGAAGAGAGGGATATTGTCGCATGAAGAGTCAAGAGATCTGGGCGATCTTCAGATCTTTTGATCCTCGAAATACGAATGTGTTTAGAGGATTCACAGTCATTGGTATCATTAACCATTGTTTATTATATGTAATCATGAATTGTTATGGTGTGATCTCACCAGTCTGTCTGTGAATCCCTGCGACCCAAATGCCTTGAACACCGAGCAAATGCAAGAGGGGAAGAGGTTGGGCTACTAGCGATAGTTAGCCTTGTTCTTACAAGGCTTACTCTTAGCTTGTAGGGGAACTCTTGCATTTGTGAATGGGCATGGCATTAGGCACAGTGTATGTGGAGGTGAATTGTCCAATAAATACAAGGTGTTACAAATGCCCTTGACAAGCATTTGATTAGTGTTCATAAAAGGGGGGTAAGGGGGGATCTCTTGTTAGCAAAGATTCGATTGACCAAGAAACAAAAACTACTTATTGATACGATCGTAGCAACTGGTTGTAGTGTAACTGAAGCTAGTGTCACTGCAGGATATGCTAAAGGTGAATCAGGAAGAGTGACAGCCAGTAAGACTTTGCGACTGCCTCATATCCAAGAGTACATGCAACAAAGGGTTAGAGAAAGTATAGGATTGAATGCTACGAAAGCCTCGAATAAGATGCTTCAGTTAAGCAGTAATGCTAAGAGTGAGTATGTACAACTAGAAGCTAGTAAGGATATACTAGATAGAGCAGGATACAAACCAATAGAGAAGTCTATGAACTTAGTCACTGGTAATATTAATGTTAGTATAGACTTGACATAAACAGATGTGTAGAGCTACAGATATAAATGCAAAGTATGATATACTAGGGGTGGGGGTAAAAATGTGGGCGAGTACTACTACAACACCTCTCGTACAAACATTATTCTTTAAAAAGGTACGTTATGGCTAAGACACCTGCATGGACAAGAAAAGCTGGGAAGAATCCTAAAGGTGGATTAAATGCTAAGGGTCGTGCCTCATATAAGGGTGGCACATTAAAAGCACCAGTTAAGAGTGGAGACAATCCAAGACGAGCTTCCTTCTTGGCTCGTATGGCAGGAATGAGAGGACCAGAGAAAGATGCTAAAGGAAAACCTACTAGGTTATTATTATCGCTTCGTGCATGGGGTGCTTCAAGTAAGGCTGATGCTCGTGCAAAAGCTAGAGCAATATCGAAACGAAACAAGTCAAAGAAAAAGACTTGACGAAATACATTTAAAAGTTGAATTATTAAAATACAAACTTAAAGAAAGGAAAAATAAAATGTATGGAAAGAAAATGGCAGCACCTAAGAAGAAGATGACTCCAAAGCAAAAGACATTACCTAAGTCTTTACAGAAAAAAATTATGGCATCAAAAGGTAAAAAAAAGTAGATGGCAGTTAATGCAGCAGGAAACTATACAAAGCCTTCAATGAGAAAGGCTTTGTTTAATAGGATCAAAGCGAGTACCAAAGGTGGCAAGTCTGGTCAATGGTCTGCTCGTAAGGCACAGATGTTAGCCAAACAATATAAAGCTAAAGGTGGAGGTTATAGATGAAGAAGGCACTAACCCCAAGACAAAAAGAAACATTAAAGAAACATAGTAAACATCATACCTCAAAGCATATGACTAGTATGAAAAAAGATATGATGGCAGGAATGTCGTTTACAGCTAGTCATAAGAAGGCTTTAAAAAAAGTTGGTAAGTAATGACACTCGCTAAATCACAAAGGTCGCTTCGTGCTTGGACAAGACAAAAGTGGAGAACGAAATCAGGTAAACCTAGTACACAAGGGTCAAAGGCAACTGGCGAACGTTATCTACCTGAAAAAGCAATTAAAGCTTTATCGGACTCTGAATACAAAGCCACTACGGCTGCTAAACGCAGAGCAGTTAGAAGAAATAAACAAGTATCTAAACAGCCCAAAAAGATTGCAGCAAAAACGAAAAGCTATAGATCTTATTCATAGGATAGAAAATGATTGATATATATTTCCAACTATTTAAATTTTTTAATAAGCTAGGTAATTTTTTTTATAACAAGTACTGTAAGGTACTTCATGTAAAGCAAGTGAATCGTAAGACACGAGTTGTTAAATGACATTCTTACATACTCTCAAGATTGAAGAGAGACGAATACTTAGAGAAGTTGTAAAGCGAGTTCACCTGAAACATCACCCTGAACAATTCTGTACTGATAGGGAAGCCGACAAAGTAATAGCAGTTATTGGTCCTGAGACTGTGGACACTCTTCTTAGAGTCGGAGTTAATACTCACATTGATACAATTTAAATACAAACCTGATGGACAAGTTATCAAGGACTTTATGAAAGATAATACTTTCTTTCGTGGCATAAGAGGTCCAGTTGGTAGTGGCAAGTCTGTTGCTTGTAGTATAGAAATATTTAGAAGAGCCTTAATGCAAGAGCCTGATAAGAATGGTAAGAGAAAAAGCAGATGGGCGATTATTAGAAACACTAACCCACAACTAAGAACAACGACTATTAAGACTTGGCTTGATTGGTTTCCTGAGAATGAGTGGGGAAAGTTTATGTGGTCTGTGCCATATACCCATATGATAACAGCAGGTGACTTGGAGATGGAAGTTATATTCCTTGCACTTGATAGACCTGAAGATGTAAAAAAATTACTTTCATTAGAACTTACTGGTGTATGGGTCAACGAAGCTAGGGAAATACCTAAGTCAATTATTGATGCTTGCACTATGAGAGTTGGCAGATATCCAAGTGTGAAAGATGGTGCTGCAACTTGGAGTGGTGTTATCTGTGACACTAACAGTCCTGAAGAAGATCACTGGTGGTCTATTATGAGTGGCGAAGTTCCAGTTCCTGATCATATAACTTTGGAAGAAAGTCGTATGTTAGTCAAGCCTGACAACTGGCAGTTCTTTACACAACCTAGTGGTATGCTTGAAGAGAAAGATGAGGACAATGCTGTTATTGGATACAAGCCTAACAAAGATGCAGAGAATAGAAAAAACATTTTAGAATCTTATTATCCTAACTTGGTACAAGGAAAGACAAAGAGTTGGATAGATGTTTATGTTATGAATAGACTTGGTAGTATCCAAGATGGTAAGCCAGTTTATAATATGTTTGTAGCTGATACCCATGTTGGTAAGGAAGAAATACCAGTGGCAGATGGTGTTCCAGTCTATATCGGATTGGACTTTGGACTTACTCCTGCTGCAGTATTTGGTCAAAAGGTTAGAGGTAGATGGAACATACTACAAGAGATTGTAGCTTTTGATATGGGTATTGTTAGGTTTGCTGAATTATTAAGGGCAGAGATAGCAACACGATATTCTAATTGTGAAGTACATATTTATGGAGATCCTGCAGGTGACTTTAGATCGCAGACAGATGAATCCACACCTTTTCAGATATTAAGAGGTGCAGGATTGAGTGCTAGACCTACACAAAGTAATGATGTTGCACTTAGAATTGAGTCCGTATCATCTGTGTTAAATAGAATGGTTGATGGATTATCAGGAATTTTGATTGACTTTAGGTGTAAAGAATTGGTAAAAGGGTTTGAGGGTGGTTATCAATATAGACGTATGCAGGTTTCAGGCGAACGTTATGAAGATAAACCTCTCAAAGATCGTTACTCACATATCCATGATGCTTTGCAGTATTTGATGTTGGGGTCAGGCGAGGGAAGGCAGATACTAGGCATGAACAAAAAGATTGAAACCTTTAATGCTAGAGTAGACTATGATGTCTTTAATCGTAAACCCAAACAACAAAGACGAGCAGGTCTATGGTCAAGAATGTAAAGGAGATTTAAATGTGTTTAGGTGGTAGCCGACCAAGTACTCCTCCTCCTACAGTAGAGGAGAAAGAGGAAAAAATGGAAAGAGAAGCTCAAAAAGATATTGAGACAACAAAAAGAGCAGATGCTAGACAAGATGTATTAGAAGAAAACATTACAGCAAAAAGAAAAGGTAGTGGTAGAAGATCGTTGCTACGAGGTTCAGGTGGTGGCATAGGTTTCTATAACGAGTACGATAGATAATGCACGAAAAATCTGTAGAACAAATGATGCAAAGATATGAGAAGGCTTTATCTGTTAGGGTAGAGTTTGAAAGTCTTTATGACGAAATATTTGAATATTGTTTGCCACAACGTCAAGGTTTCAAAAACTATTCTGCAGGTCAAAGACGAGATGATAAGATCTTTGATGAGACTGCAGTTGTTGGTATACAAGAGTTTGCATCAAGACTTCAATCAGGTTTAACTCCTAACTTTGCTAGATGGGCTGACTTTGTTACTGGTCAAGAAGTTCCTGAAGAAGAAAAAGATGACGTTAATAATGCACTTGATGGTGTCACTGATTATGTATTTGAAATACTACAGACGTCAAACTTTGCTCAAGAGATACATGAATGCTTTATAGACTTGGCACTTGGTACTGCAGTCCTTTGTGTTATGGAAGGTGATGCAGTAAATCCTATTAGGTTTCAATCAATACCATTACCTCATGTAGTTTTAGATACTGGACCTGATGGTAAGGTTGATCATGTATATCGTGAACGTATGTTAAAGAATGAAGATATACCAGTAGCTTATCCTAATGCAGTATTAACACCACAGATTGCAGAACGTATAACTAGAAATCCTGAAGGTAAAACAAAGATACTTGAGGTATCATGTAGATTATATGATGATCCTAATGAAGAAAAGTATGGTTACTATGTCATAGATGTAAATGATAAAGCTATGATAATGACAGAAATCTATACTGGAGTAGGATCAAATCCATTTATAGCATTTAGATGGAGCAAGGCAAGTGGCGAAATTTATGGCAGAGGACCTGCATTAAATGCCCTTAGTGCAATCAAAACTTGTAACCTAACTATAGAAATGATTTTAGAAAATGCACAGATGTCTATATCAGGCATCTATCAGATTGATGATGATGGTGTTATTAATGTTGATACAATTAACCTAGTTCCTGGGACTGTCATTCCAAAAGCACCAAACTCACAAGGGTTGCAACCAATAAGATCAGCAGGATCGTTTGATGTGGCTAATCTTATTTTAAATGATATGAGAAATAATATAAAAAGAGCTTTGTATAATGATATGTTAGGTGATCCAAATAAAACACCTGCATCAGCTACCGAAGTTGCAGAACGTATGGCAGATTTATCTCGTAAGATAGGTTCTGCATTTGGTAGACTGCAGTCTGAAATGGTACAGCCATTATTACAAAGGGTAGTCTATATATTACAGAAGCAGGGTCGGATAGAAATGCCGACAGTTAATGGTAGAGAAGTTAAGATACGAAGTGTTTCTCCCCTTGCACAAGCACAATCCAATCAAGATATTGTGTCGTTGAATAGATTCCTACAAACTGTTAGTGGTTCATTCGGTCCTGAGATTTTAAATATATTAATATCTTCAGAAGAAACTGCATTGTATCTAGCCAAGAAGTTTGGTGTTCCTGATAACTTAATTAGAGATGCAGACGAAAGACAGCAGTTAGTACAGATGGCACAGCAAATGCAACAGATGCAACAACAAGGAGAGTTACCAAATGCCTCAACACTTGGGGGTTGATGGATATCCAAGACCTAAAGAAAAAGACGAACAAATTTCAAAAGTTATTGATTCAGTATTTAAAACTCCTAATGGTAAGGAGATGCTTCAGTATATGAGATCAATAACTATTGATGCAGTAAGTGGTCCTAATATATCTGATATAGAACTTCGACATTTAGAAGGTCAAAGATATTTAGTCGCTTTATTAGTTAAAAGAATCAATCATGCAATGAGGTTAAAAAAATGAGTGAAGAACAAACTATACAAACAGAATCTGCTACAGATACCCCAACAGAAACTACTGCACCTCCAAGTGTTACTGAGTCTGTAGCAGAACCAACAAGACCTGAAGGACTTCCTGAAAAGTTTGCTACTTGGGAAGATATGGCTAAGTCATATTCTGAGATGGAGTCTTGGAAAGGTAAAAAAGAAGAGGATATAAAAGCAGGACTTATGCAGGAACTAGAGACAGAAGCTTACTCTAATAGACCTGCTACTTCAGGTGACTATCAAATACCTGAAGTATTAGATGAAGGAGAAGCTGCAACTAACCCTCTTCTTAAATGGTGGGCTGATTATTCTTGGGAAAATGGTTTGTCACAAGATGAGTTCAATGAAGGAATAACTAAATGGGCTGAGCATACTGGATCAGATCAACCTGACTTAGAAGCAGTTAAGAAAAGTCTAGGTGACAATGCTAACTCAAGAGTTGAAGCAGTACAGTTATTTATGAATAAGTTTTTCCCTGAAGATATGCAAGAAGCTGTTGCACAGCTTGGCACAACTGCAGAAGGGATTAAAGCATTAGAATTAATACAACGATCTATGCAACAAACAAATATTAATCCACAAGCAACTTCGCCATCTAAAATGACACTGGAAGATCTTACTGCAAAGATGAAAGACCCAAGATACTTTGATCCTGCAAGACGAGATAAAGCATATGTGCAAGAAATAACTGATGCCTTTAAGAGAATTTAAAGGTGAGGGTATCTATGATGGATACCCAATCGTAAAGGCTAAAGTTAGTCATATAGATTATATGCAAAATAATATGCGAGATGCTGATGTAAGGGAGTGCATTATACATGGTGCTACTCCTTTTCGTGCATTGATGGCAGGTATTAGAGAGCCAAATGGTGAAAGCTATACTGTAATGATAGATAAAAAACCTGCTTTAATGTTTGGTTGCAACCCAATATATACAAATATGATTGGTAAAATATGGGCATTAGGCACATATGATATACACAAAATAGAAAAAAAGTTTCTTAAATGGTGCAATCCAGTCGTAGATTATTACCAAAAACAATATTATCAACTAGAAAATGTAGTACCTGCAGACCATGCACACACCTTATCATGGCTCAATTTCGTAGGTTTTGAGATACTAGATCCACCAGTAATGGTAAATGGTTTTGCAGTTTTACGATTTGTACGTTGCAAAGGTGAAGAAATTTTGGTAAACAAAGAATATAGCCCAGTATTTAGCTGATAGCCCTAACGGATAACTAGATGATGCTAAGATGGATAACTAGATAAAATGTAACATTAACTTTTTTTGAGGAGAACTATAATGGCTAATACAATAGACACAGCCTTTATTACGCAGTTCGAGACAGAAGTTCATTTAGCTTATCAGAGAATGGGTAGTAAATTAAGAAATACTGTCCGTACTGTTAGTAACGTGAATGGAAACACAGCACGATTTCAAAAGATCGGTACTGGAATTGCATCAACTAAATCCAGAAATGGACAAGTAACACCAATGGAATTAACACATACAACTGTAGATGTGACTATGCAAGACTTCTATGCTGCAGAGTTCATTGATAAGTTAGATGAGTTAAAGACTAATATAGATGAAAGACAAGCTATCGCAACTTCTGCTGCTGCTGCTCTCGGTCGAAAGACAGATGAGTTGTTATATACAGCAATGGATGCAGGTGCAAACTCAACTCAGATACATGATACTGGTTCAGCTTTAGAAAAAGCAGACTTACTATCATTGTTTGAAACTATGGGTGCTGCAAACATACCTGAAGATGGTGGAAGATATTTAGCAATGAATCCTAAAGGATATTCTGATTTATTTCTTATCACAGAGTTTGCTTCATCTGATTTTGTTGGAGAGCAAAACTTACCATTCGCAGGTGGAATGTCCATGAAAGAGTTTCTAGGATTCAAAATTTTCTCAACAAGTGCTGTTACTGCAGGCAAGAGCATAGGCTACCACACTTCTTCTGTGGGTCTAGGTATTGGTGCAGATGTAACTACTGAGTTAAATTATGTTCCTGAGAAAGTTTCTCATTTAGCAACTTCAATGATGTCAATGGGTGCTGTTGTTATAGATGACAACGGAATCTATGAAGTCCTTGATAACAACTCATAACATAGGGAGATATTAATATGGCTTTAGATATGAGTAACTTAACCAGACTAGCAGGTGGAAGTGGTGTAAACCTTTGGTACTATACATCAAATGATGCCTTGTCTGTGGTAAGAGCAGCTAACTACTTCTCTACAGCAGATGCTACTGGTGGTGAGTTGAATGGAACAACAGCATTAGGAATGATGAACGAAGGTGACGTTGTTCTTATTTGTGATGCAAATTCAACACATAAAACTTTATCTGCAACTGTAGTTAAATCCGTTTCAGCCACAGCTATTGACTGTGGTGATGGTGGTGACTTAAGTACAGCAGACAGCGACTAAAGGAAGGGGGAGCAATCCCCCTTATCTTATATGACAAGTACTGTAGCAAATTCAGCAATAGACATAGCATCAAGAGCATTAGTTCTTATAGGTGCAGAGCCTATTACATCATTTACATCTTCAGGTACGGAAGCATTAGTGGCAACAAATATGTATGAAGATACAGTTCGTGCTACACTTTCAACTGCAAGATGGAGATTTGCTACTGCACAATCTAACCTAGCACAATTATCAGATGCACCTACTGGCAGATTTGATATTGCACATCAACTACCAAGTGACTTACTTGTGTTACATGGTGTTACAGTTAATGATAATTTAATAGACTATACTGTTTATACAGACAAAGTATTTAGCAACTCATCATCAACAGATACTTTAATAGCAGACTATACATTCAGAGCAGAAGAAGTTAACTTTCCAAGTTATTTTGCATTAGCTTTGCAATATACATTGGCATCAATCTTTGCAACATCAATAGCAAGAGATGATAGATTAATGAGTATGATGGAAACAAAAGCAAACTTATTAATGGCAAAAGCAAGAAATATAGATGCACAACAACAAACCACAAGAAAACTTGCTACATCAAGATTCATTTCAAATAGGAGAAGTTAAATGGCAAAGATAAGAGTGCCATTAAATAACTTTCAATTTGGGGAGGTAAGTCCATCACTTACATCAAGAACAGATACAAAAGTTTACACCAATGCTGCAGAGCAGGTAAGAAATTTTTTTATAAGATCAGAAGGTGGATTAAAAAAAAGGACTGGCACAAAAAGGTTACATAACTTTGCTAGTAGTCCAGCATTTACAGCAACAACAAGTCTAAGACAAAGTGTAAGAATTGAACCATTTATATTTTCAGATGATGAAAAATATATAATAGCCTTTAGTAATACACGAATAGAGATATTTCAGATACACCCTACGACTGGTGCAGTGGCATCTGTTCAGTCATTAACAAGTCAATCATGGTTAGTTAACACAACATCAGCACCTTATTTAGAAGAGATTACTTTTGCACAACAAGGTGATCTTATGTTTATTTGTCACAATACATTTCAGACTAGGATACTTGAACGAACTGGTCTTACTTCATTTGCTGTATCTACATTTAACTTTGACACATCAAGAGATGATGAGAATATATTCCAACCATACTTTAGTTTTCAACCATTAGGTATGACTATGAGTTGTAATGCTACTACTGGTACTAGTAAAACATTAACAGCAAGTGCAGCTTATTTTAATACGGATAGTCCATCTAAACATGTGGGTGTTGATATGTTGATTGGAGATACTCGTTGTAGAATTACTGCAGTAGCAAGTTCAACATCAGCTACTATAGATATAGCAGGAACGATAAGACAACAACTAGAAATAGATAGTATTAAAGTATTTGAAGGTAGTGGAACTGTTTTAGTTACACAAGCCTTACATGGATTAGCTACTGGAGCATCTGTTGTTATTGATAGGTCAGGTGCAGTCGGTGGTATTGCTGCAACTAATATTAATGGCACAAGAACTATTACTGCTGTTCCTACTGAAAATACATTTGAATTTACTGCAGGAGGTAGTGCCACTGCAACTTCTAGTGCTATTGGTGGAGGTAGTCCTCGTATTGCATCTGCTGCAGCAACTACTGAGTTTAGTGAAATGAGTTACTCACCACTAAGAGGATATCCTGCTGCAGTTACATTTCATCAAAATAGATTATGGTTTGGTGGCACATTAGCACAGCCTGATGGCATATGGGGAAGTAAGTCAGGATTGTATTTTAACTTTGATATAGGTGATGCAGAAGATAATGATGCTCTTGATTTAACTGCAAACGTAGGTGAAATCTTTTCTATTAGACATTTAGTATCTAATAGAGATTTACAAATATTTACTACTGGTGCTGAGTTATTTATACCAACTATTAGTAATAAGCCAGTAACACCTTCTAACGCACAGATACGCAGACAGACTCCATTTGGTAGTAGCTTTGTAAAGCCTACTGTATTTGATGGTGCAACTTTGTTTGTGCAAAAAACTGGTAGTGCATTGAGAGAGTTTTTATTTACTGATGCTGAAGCTGCTTATACATCTGTAGCTGTATCAGGTCTTGCACCGCATCTTATACTAGATCCAGTACAACAGACATCTATAAAAGGTGCATTAAATAGAAGTGAATCATATGCCTTTTTAATTAATAGTGATGGTACTATTGCAGTATTTTATTCTGTTCGTGGAGATCAAAAAGCAGGATGGACATTGTGGGATACAGAAGGAACTTGGCATAGTATATGTGCAGTCCATGAAAGATTGTTTGTTGTGTGTGCTAGAGATGATGGATCAGGAACAACTAAATTGTTTCTTGAGGAGTTTCAGGCAGATATGCCAATGGATTTTTGTGATACATTTAGTGGTAGTGGTAGTGCATTTGGTAGTTTAGGATCACACTTTGCTAATGATGCAGTGGTTAAAGCCACAAATGGCAATGACTTTCTTGGTAGTTTTACTGTGGCAGGTGCAGCAATAGATGCAAGTGCAGTTAAAAGTGGATTGACTCAGGCATTTATTGGATATGCTTTTACTCCTACATTAAAGACTTTACCTATAGATGCATCAATACAAGGAGGACCTTTGACTGGTGAGCCTAGACAAATACCTAAAGTCGTATTAGATTTGTTCTCAACATTAGCAGTTAGTGTTCAAGGACCAAGTACAACATCAACAACAAGAGACTTGGTTATTAGGAATACTACAGATACAGTGTCAGGTGGCTTAATGGAAAGGTCTGCTGTTACTGGTAAAGAGGAGTTTAGATTGTTAGGATATAGTCGTGATCCAAGAGTTATAGTATCACAGTCTTTTCCTTTGGATTTACAGATTAACGGAATGATAGTAGAGGTGGCATTTTGAGTTTAACAATAGCATTAGCAATAGGATCAGCATTTGTTACGGCAAAAGGATATAGTGATGCAGGAAGAGCAGCTAAGATGGAGGGTGCTTTAACTGCTCGAAATATAAAAACTCAAGGTAAAATAAGACAGTTACAAGCTTTGCAAGAACATAATGATATTATGACAAACCTACAATCTTTTAAAAATCAAAATGCTGCAGTAGCAGGTCTTACTGGTAGAGATATGGGATCAGATAGATCATATAAAGCATTATTAAAAAAAGCTGAAGAAGATAATAAAACATTAGCACAAAGATCAAACTATCAAAATCTTGCAGAGCAAAGTAAGTATTCTCAACAAGCAGTTATGGCAGTTACAAAAGCTAATAATATATCTAGAGCATATAGATATAAAGCATTTGGCACAATACTGAGCGCAGGATATAAAGCAAGCACTATGACTGGTGGCGGTATGGGTACAAGTAGAAGTGGACTTTATACATAATGGCAGAGTTTATTAGATCAAAACCTACTACATTTAGAAACAAACCAGTTGGTGTTGTTCGTGCTGATACTGGTGCAATTCAATTAGGCAATGCAGTTGCAGAATTAGGTAACTCTATGCAAAAAGTCTTTTGGGAAGAAGCTAGACAAGATGCCATAAAAGATGATGTGCAAAGAGCAAAGACATTAGCTGTTGCTGATAATGGTAAAGTTATATTTGAAAAAGCAAACTTTACGCAGGTAGGTACACCTTATGCAGAAAAAATATTGGCTCAAAGATATAGTGATGCTATTGGACTTATGGCTAAAGGTGAGTTTGCAAAGTTACAAAGTGAAAACAGATATGATAAAGATACATTTGATACACAAGCAAATGGGTATATAGAAGCTCATGTGAAAAGTTTTAAAGATAATGGCATGGAACAATACATACCTGACTTTATAACTAAGATTACAAATCAAAAAGTTCTTCATTCTAATAAAATATTAAATGACACTATTGCAAGAGATGAAAGAGTTGCAGCACAAAATACATTATTGACCACTAGAGATAATATAAATTCATTAGCTACACTTACATACAACAAAGGTAATCTTGAAAAGAGTGATATAGAAGTAGAAGGTCCTGAAGTATTTACTCAAATAGATACAGATATAAATGAAACTGTTAAAGAAATAACAGATAATATTAATAGCCTTGTGCAAGATGGACATATAAAA
>Ga0208157_1000782_pt1 | contig 16083 bp, 16 predicted proteins | sample 5_EtaG_FD_184077 | JGI IMG/M metagenome (GOLD analysis project Ga0208157, IMG submission 184077) | Marine viral communities from the Subarctic Pacific Ocean - 5_ETSP_OMZ_AT15132 metaG (SPAdes) (version 2) | ecosystem: Environmental > Aquatic > Marine > Oceanic | place: Pacific Ocean | collected...
TGTTGTTTGTGTAAGCAGGTTTTCTTCTGCCTGTTGACACATCGGTAATACCACTCACATTCAGACTGTCTTCTATAGCAGGAGTTCCACCCCCAGAAATACTTGCCCATACCTTACACAAACCCTGCTGCAAGTTAGTGGTCGTGCTATTACCTTCACCTGTTACAAGGATAGACCCAGCGGTGCTTGTGCCAGTGAGTTTGTTTACCAGTATCTCACTCATGCTAGGTCTCCCATAATTTGAAAACACGACCTATTGTAATCTTGATAGCCAGAATTAGTAGAGTCTGTAATTGCAAATTTAGTTTGGCTTGCTGTAAAAGTATCAGCCGCATTTGCCGCTACAAGTCCTCCTCTATCAGCCATTACAACACCAGCCACACAATAATCATCATTATTCATGCTTGTAGTGCGAGTGATTGTAAAACGTCCTGTCGCATCGTCCGAAATAGAACTACAGTTAAAGCTATCATCCAAAGCCGTAGTGCCTTGTGTTACATGACCCCAGCATTTAGCCGCATGTTGTTTTGTCAGCGTAGCCGCACCACCGCCTGTACTCTGAATGGTATCTGCTTTTAACGTACTCATAGCGTCACCAATGTCCCACCGCTTTCAACGGTTAATGTAACACCAGAAGCCACAGTAAACGGACCAGTTACGTTGGCGTTCTCTGTAGCTAGGATGGTTGTATTTGCTGTGAGGGATTGTGCGTTGACACGGAACAAGCCACCAGCCTTAAAGTTACCCTTGTTCTCAGCGGGGGGTGTAATTGTACCAGTTTGGGGTGCTAGGTAATTTACAAAGATGTTACCTGTTCCAGAGGAAGGAGCAGCACTAAATGTAAGTGTAGTGCCATCAGGAATAGTGTAGGCTGCTGTGTCCTGTACAACACCATCAACTGACACCAGTACGTCTTGCACAGAAGATACTGTTGTAGTCAATGTAAATGTGGTATCGGAACCGTCACCATTAAAGCGTTGCACAGCTTTAGTAGCTTGGTAGGAACCCGGAACTTTCTGACCAATATACGGCATACTCTATTCCTTATGAACTAATTGTGTCAACTACAGAGACCCAAACATCTGCGCTTGATGCAGTATCACTTTGTACTTTAAGTACATCACTTGATTGCATTACAATCTTTGCACCGCCATCTAATACCTGCAAGGCTGAACCTACAGGGATAGGTGCATCTTTAATAATGTAGTGGTCATTAGACCCATCATTAATAAACACATCCATTAGAATCTGTGTTGTTGTAACATTAGCAATATTGATACCAATAAGCGCATCATCAGAGTTAGCTGTACGCATTGTTACTGCGCCTGTGCCAACATTCCGTGCAATGTTTCTTTCAAAATCCTGTGCCATTTCGTCTCCTAGTAAGATTAAGTATAATTATACCATACTTTTATCTATTTGTCAAGTGCTAAAGCGCAATTGCCATCGCCACTGCAAATCCTGCTGAAGCACCTGTGCTTGTAGAATTAACGTATGTGGCTAGTCTACTCATAGTAGCTTTTCTATTAGTGCCACCTGCACCATCATCTACTATGAATATATCTGAATCCGTAAGTGCTGCACCTATATCTGTGCCACCATCAATATCTAAGTTATCAATAGAAAATGCACCTGCTGCTGCACCTACATATGTTTTTAGTCTTGATGCTTCCATCTTACGGTTAGTACCGCCAGCACCATCATCTACAATCATTAGGTCAGCATCAGCTAGTGCTGCACCTATGTCTGTACCACCATCAATCTCAAGCGCAGCTAAGTCAACTTTACCTGCTGTAGAAATTGTGTTTAGTTTGCTATCAGGAATACTACCAGCTAGTTTACCTTGAGCAATGCTACCAGCCAACATGCCATTACTGACTGAACCAGTATCACCTGTACCAACTAGAGTTCCAGAAGCTGTTGGTAATACTAATACTGCTGAACTACCTGCTGAGTGAGGTGCAGCTTGTAATGTTTGTGCGTGTGCGTTAGATGCTTCACAGTAGAATTTTACTTTTGTTACATCACCTGTACCTGTTCTTATGTCAATAAGTCCGTCAGTAATAGACACACCACCAGAACTACCGTTACCATCTATGATAACTTTACCATTACCATTAGGCAGAATGTTAATATCACCATTGGATACTGATACAATATCGTTGCCATTAACATCCAAGTCACCGCCAAGCTGGGGAGAACTGTCTGAGGCTACGTCTGTTAAACCACCAGCAGAAGATATTAAATTTCCTACTGTTATTTTTCGCAATGCACTGGCAGAGTTGTCGTGCATCAATACTAAATCATTAGATGTATCAACAGAAGTTTCTGCTGTCTGTCCTGTGATAGCACTAGCGTTGAGCATAGAACCTTCAACAGCACCGCTTGCAATAGTGACTGCACCACTGCTTGCCATTGTTACGTCACCAGAGATAGGCACTGGATTATAGTTAGTACCGTCACCTACAAGCATGTGACCTGCAGTGTTTGTACCCATAGTCAAATCATCACCAGAGATAGTTAAGTCACCAGCTATGGTTGCGTCAGCACCAGAAAAAGTTATTGCTGTTGTAGTGCCTGATTTAATAATAAGGTTGCCAGATGTGTTTGTTAAAGAACCGTAAGTAGTACCCCCATCCTTTAAGAATACATCACCACCATCTGCATCAAGTATAATATCTGTTCCAGCATCAAGAGTAATTGTGCTGCTGCTATCTATTTCTTCAATTACAGGAGTTGTAAGAGTTTTGTTTGTGAGAGTTTTAGTGGTTTGAGAAAGGTAGGTATCAAAAGTATCTACTGTTGTCTGGCGCATTGTGCCACCATCATTAGTTACAATACCATCCCCACCTGCGACTGCTGTTGTCCCAGCAGATGTGCCACCATCCATGAGGTTTACTTCAGCGGTTGTTGCTGTAACCCCATCCATAATATTGAGTTCTGAGGTAGTGGCTGTTACGCCATCCATAATATTTAGTTCAGAAGTGGATGCAGTAACACCATCTAAAATATTAATCTCTGCTGCTGTAGCAGATATGGCTGTGCCGTTGAAGTTAATTGCATCTAAATGAGCAGTGCCATCAATAAATAAGTCTTTCCACTCAGCAGATGTACTACCAATATCACGTGTGTTATCACCGTCAGGTATTAGGTCAGCACCTAATGTACCTGATACAATAACATTACCAGATAGTGTCATAGTGCCAGCTATGTTAGCTGCACCAGCTAGATGTAGTTCTTTGAACTTAGCACCACTAGAGCCAAGGTCTACATCATTGTTTGTTACAGGTAGAATAGCACCATCTTGAAAACGCACTTGTTCTACAGTAGAACCAGCACCACCAGCATCTACAAAAACACCTACACGATTGTTTATATTATCAACAACAACTTTGTTAAGAGGAGTAGCTACACCGGGGTCTCCAATCAATCCAATGACTGGACCCTCTGCTGCTGTACCATCATGTTTATGACCTGATGTATTTACAAATGCAGCTAGTACCTGATTAAATTCATCATTACTATGTGATGCGGTGATAACGTCACCGTCAGTAAATGATGATTGTCTAGTATAACCTGCCATTACCTTCTTGCTCCTGCGTCAAATTCTAATTGAAATCCTTTAAGTGAGTATGGTGCAGATGTACCTCTGTCATTAACTCGTAGTGCTACAGCAAAACCCGAACCTTCTATGGGCTGTCTAATCAATGGGTTTGTTTGTCCACCATATGTCGCTGTGCCGTACAAAGAACTACCATAAACCGCTACCACGGAAGATGTATCAAAAGGATATGCTGCTGGTCTTGCTACAGTAGGTGCTTCATAATCATATCGTACAAACAGGTCTGCGTTCACTGCTGCTTCAGGTGCATAGTTAATAATTACACGCTGAAAGTTTTTTCGTATGCCAGCATCACCCATTGTTAAATCAGGCGAACGATATTTACCAACAACTACGCTACCATCAAAAGTGCTACCCTGTTCTTGACGATATACAAATCCATCAAAATCGCCATGAACAACTATGGTCTCACCTGCTACAACAACAGAGTCTGTGCTTGTTGCCCTAATACCTAGTAAGTCACCAAACTCGTAGGCTTGTCCTTTACGTACACAGATAACACCTTTTGTTGCTGACCTTGTTGTACTTGCATTGGTAAAGAATATTCTATACTGTGTTTTGTCTGGTATAACAACACTTGAAAATTCATCTACGTCTGATAAATCTAAAAACCGTTTTTGTACTTGCCTACTTATTGTACCTAATTCTACGTCACCAATTCTTTCAGTACCAGCAACTGTTCTTAATCCGTCAGGTCCAAGAAAAACAATATCACCACCAAATTCTTGGATTGTAAAATTATTTAAACAACCTATTTCTCTAGTAACTGGTTGTATAACAAAGTCTGATATTGTATTACCGACTAATTTAAATATGCGTTCTTCACAAAAAATAAATAGTGCATCACGAAACGGAAACAGTCCAGTTATATCACTATCAACTCGTATTGTACCTGCGCCATTAGCTGTTGTAAAATCGTCATCTGTAAATGGAGCAGTAAATATTAAAGACTGTGGCTGACCTGACATACCTGCAAAAAAACTGGTATCTTTAAATCTTGTAACAAAAGCTGGGTCAGAAGGTGCGCCTGTTGCATTTAAATCGGTTACTGTTGAACCATCAAACTTACTTGCATGGTTTGCACCATCTGCAAACATAATTAAGTCAGTGCCATTTAAATTATATCTAAAATGTGTATACCTACCTGCCCCTGTTCTGCCGCTATCTATCTGAGACCACGAACCAGTAGTTCCAGCCTGATATATATTTGTGCCTCTAGCAGCTACTACCTTACCCTTAAAGTGGGCTGACAGTAATATTGGTTCAGAATCTGATGCCGTTTGTGGAACTACATTACTATTCCACTTTATATATCCAGATATTCTTCTGTAACCACCAGACACGTCTGGCTCAAAGTTTTGTAATTCTAGTGCCATCCCCGGCTGCATAGCAAAAGTAGATTGGTCTAAGACTAATCCACCCTGACAAGCGAAAACAAAAGGATTGAGGCCAGCTTCATCTGCCATTTAATACACCTAAAATGCAGCTACGTTAATGCCATACCTTTGCGAGTGCGGAAGATAGGTTGACCTCACATAATCTGTTCTGTTCAGTAATATTGATTGCATATGCTTTATACCCTCTTCAAACCTAGTAAAGTTTAAACCATATTGTTGTGCTTCACCTCTGTACTGATATGCATAAGCAGTCGCACCGTCTGCGATAACTTGTCTAAATTGTTCAGGGACAGCGGGGACATCAGTGGCAGCAGCTAAAGCAGTGGGTCTACTATAAAATTCATACTTTAATACGTATGCTTTGTCTGGGTAAGGGTATAAGCCGTAGTTATTATCAGGTGTTCTAAATACAAAGTTTGGAACGCCACCTACACCTGATGAGGTTTCTTGACCAATATATTTGTCTACATATTCTTTATAGTCTAGTACACGTAGGGTAGTAGCATCTACACCTAATGTATTATCTTTGCTTATTCTAAATGTTTCGTAGTCCACATGCTGCGTACCAGTAGGAACTGTGTATCGTGTTTGTGAAGCTACAAGGGTTTCTGTTTGTGTTGAGTGGCTAAAAGGCCAACCAAATTCTCTTTGATTAATATAGTTAATAGCATCGTTTACTGCGTTTTGACATTGTATTTGATAGCCTCTTGCTGCAGTGAAGTTAGTAGCAGTAAGCACTACCTCATTCATACGAGCAAGAACTTCATTTGTCAAACCAAGAAAATCATATGCCATGTTAAATTCCTAAATGAAAGTGAGGGGGCAAGTTACCCCTGCCCCGTCACATTACTTTACGCTAGTGTATCACGGTCTACTTCTTGAGCAGTCATGTCACCCGTATCGTCAACGTCCATGCAGACAGCAAACATGCGGATTACTCCACCTGTTGTTGTACCTGTCATTGCTTGGATTTCAACATCAATGGTATCAGAAGTGCCACCGATAAGAACAGGAGTTTGTCCTGCCTTAAAACCGTAGTCACCTACTGATGCTCCATCAAAGTCAAAGCCATCAACAAAGTTATCCAAGTCTCCACCTGTAACACCAAAATCAAAATCAGTGTCGGTTGAAGTACCTGCATGAGCAGTTGTTACTTCAAAACCAGCACACATGATTAGAGTATTAGCTGGAATAGTCAAACCCGGAATTACATCGTTTGCAGCTAGGGCAGTACCCTTGTCGCTTGCAGCCGTTGCAAAGTTCAGGTCAGCTTGAATTAAGTAAGGCTTACGACCACGACCATCATTTCCTCGTGCTACAGAGGTAGTATTATCACCAAGTGCCATAATTCAGTCCTCCTTTAAGCCAAACAATATGCCGCAGTAACGATTGCTTCAGGACGAAGAATCTTGCGACCATACAGATGCATACCACGGACAATATCTGCGAAGCTGTCCGGGTCACGATAAGTCTCAGTCTTGTTAATCTGCTCTGCAGTTGCAACAGCAGATGAATGACCAGCAACGATGATGCCCAAGTTAGATGCATTAACACCACCTGTAGTTGCTGGGCCAGTGCCAAGCGAAGGTAGGTTGTTAGATGTGTAAACTTGAAAACCGTGAAGGTTATTCAAAACAAGTCCGTTCTGTAGTCCAGAACCACCGAAGTCAGAATTTAGAAGACGTGAATCTTCATCCTTCAGTACCTCAATGAATACTGGGTCAAGAACAATCCAACGTCCTTGGGTATCAACATTTTGCTGATCCAAAAGACGGGACATACGTGCAAGAATTTGTAACGGAAATGCGTTACCTGCAGTGCTGGACTTAGCAGCAGTTGCACCACCTGCACGTGGCTCAATACCAATACAACTATTAGCAGCACCTGCTGTGCCAGAAGTATTAGTAAAGTCAGAAGCGTCAAGCGACATGGATGCCAAAAGTTCAGCACCTACGAGGTTTGAGCCACTGGAAGCTGTTGAAACAGCCTTTGCACCATTAACAGTTGTGTTAACAGCGTTAGCAGCACCATGAATGGCTGACTGCTTAAAGCCTGACAAGTAGCCAAGAACATCTTGGTCAAACTGGTCAGCGAGGCGATACGCAGCACGATCACTTGCCAAAGATTGGAAGTTAACGTGTGAGTGTGCCTCTTCAATGTCGTCCACCTTGAAAGCAAAGTAGTTAGCTTTGTCAATCGTTAGGCTGAACTCTTCATCGTCAAGGTCTTGCGGTGTGATAGTTGTACCACGTGCGTACTCCTTAACGGTGATTTCGGGTTCTTTGATAACCTTAACGGAATCGCCCATCTGCGCAATCTCACCAAAATAATCGGAATTGGTGATTGCTTCAACAATAGATGCCTTGCGGAAAGCAACCTGCACCTGTTTGCTGTAGATAATAGGACTAAAATTACCGTTAGGAAGATTACCATACCCGCTTGCGGTAGTAAATGCCATTGTAATCTCCATTTAGCATTATTCACAGATGCAAACTTACAAGACTATTAAGAGGCTGATTTGCTTGGGTGCGTTCAATAATAAGGTGGCCGCCCTACTATTTTACGGGCCATGCGCTTCAGGTAATCCGTAAGACTTTGCTGTTTGCGTATTGTAGTGTAACAGTTCTGCGCAACAAAGTTACACTAATCTGACTATAGTTATACCTATATATAACTATTTGTCAACACTTTTTTCTTTCGGTATCTCAAGAAAATTCATGTTCATACTGAAAGACCTGCGTTCTCCCTCTGTATAGAATGGATACACGCAGTGAAATAGTTGTGAAGGAAACACATAGAAGTCTCCAACCTGTGGCTTAATTACAAAGTTTGTGCAGGTATATCCTGATGGTGTACCTGATGCAAACTGTATATGCCCATTAGCAGGATGGTGGTCTTTATAGTCTTCTTCCCACTCTTCTTCTATTCCTTCAGGTAGCTTTAGGTATCCTACACAAGATAATCTTGACCCTGTGTGGATGTGTAGCGGATTGTACTCACCATTAAACTGTCGTACAAACCAACCTGATACTACCTGCAATCCATAGTTGTAGTTATCTACATCTAGTGAATTAGCCCCAAAAGAGTTACGTAGTTCTGTGTAGGCTTGGTATTTACCTACAAACTGCCCTAAACCTTCTTGGGCAATAGCTACAATCTCTTCATCAAAAGCTAACTCTGCTTTTACTTTGCCTACCAAGTTATCTGAATAGTCTTTTAACTTGTCAGACATTTTACTATTTAGCTTCTCAACCAACTCATCTGGCATACGGTAGTATCCCATCGTTGGCCCGAATGGAGCAAATAGTTCCATTTCTTTTTGAGGCTTAAATATTATACTCATCGTGCAGACCCACTTACATCATAGACAAACTTACCACTACGGATAGCTTCCATGATTTCGTCTGAGTTTTTCTCATACTCTTGTGCTGACATTCTTTGAACATCCGACTCTTTTAAGTATGAACTAGCTTCATCTTTCTGTGGTGTGCTGCGTGAGTTCTTTGTAGACACAGACTTTGCTGCATCCTTATTTGATTTAGGTTTTTCTTTACCTATACCTTTATCTGCTTTGTATAGATCAATGGCTCTAGCTGCTGCACGTGCATCATTGTCATTGTCATAGAGTGCGTCTTGTACCCACTTAGGCTGCTCTTCTGCCCAATCGTGAAACTCATCACTATCACGTATCTCGCCAAAGTCAGGGTGCATACGCATTAATTCTACTTCAGCTTTTTCTTTAGTAGCAGATATATGCATTTCATCAATTGCTTTTACACGTTCTTCTAAGGCAACCGATTGCTCACGTGCTTTCTTCATTGCAATTGTTTCAACTATCGCTGCAACATCTGGATAGTTTTTTGCCCACTGTTCTATGTCTTCATCAGATTTAGGCAGTCTCATTTCTTTTTGTGCAGCGGTACTAAGTTGACTTTTAAGAATGTCTATCTCTTTCTTAAAATCCTCTGCTTGCTTTTGTTGATGTCTACGCAGATCAGAATAACGTTTCTTAAATGTTTTTTCTTCTGCGTTAGTAGGTTCAGCTTCTTCTGGTTCTGCAGTTTCTTCTGCCTCGCCACGCTGCTCCCTTATCATCTGTTCTAGTTCTTCTTCTTCCTTCTTACGCTTTTCTTCATTTGTGTATTTACGATTTGCAAATGCAACTTTCTTCTCAGGCTTTACTTCTTCAGCCATAATGGTAGCTTCTTCAGCCATTGTACTTCTCCTTGTTGGGGCCAACCGTAGCCACGGGGTGGGGGATTAGGTAGCCAACTAAATAGGTGTTTATCGTGTACCTAAACCACGTCTTCTAGTTTGACCTGATGGTTTGCGAAATACTATTTCTTTCATTATAACAGGACCAAACATTTTAGCTAATACCTGTCCTTCAGGCGTACCAGCTAAAGACCTAATTACATTTTTTTCTTCATCTGAAAGTTGAGCAAATCTTGTTCTCAAAAATTCTAATACCTGTTCTTCCATTACACCAACCATTTTTCTTTCAAAGTAGATACCATGCTTTTGTATGTTGTATAAGCATCGTCATGTTTTTCTTTATCTATATAGTCAACAGCTTTTTGGATTTGTTCTTCAATCCATTTCCATTCTTCCTCGTTGTCTATTGCTTCTACAATCTTTGGTGCAATCTCGTAGTATTCTTGCACCTCTTCTTGTTTGTCTACCATATATTCATTTCTAAACTTACGCAACTTAGTTAAGGTTTCACCATCATCTGCTTCACCTTTCTTTTCTACGATAGCTGTAGTTATAAAACATGCCTCATTAGAGGGGCTGCTGCCATCATTTTGTGTACCCGTACCTTCAAACATACCACCACCAAATGTTGGTTGGTCGACAAATCCTCTATCTGGACCAGTTTCTCCTATGCCCATATTATCTTCACTACCGGGAGGGCCACTATAATCCATGCTAAATGGATCATCGGCTCTGCTTACACCTGCACCAGCATCCACCTCTGATGGGTCTCTACCATCACCAGTAGACGGTGTTGTACCCCTATCTGGACCATCTTCTCCTACACCCACCGTTGGGCGAGAAACAGTTACACCCTTATCTGGACCAGTTTCTCCAACACCCACTGTTGGTTTAGAAACAGTTGTGTCTCTAGTTGTTGGTTTTGACGTTGGTGTAGCAATTGTCGGTCCTTCTATCTTATTATCTGGATATTGTTTATTTAATTCCGTTACATAGTTTCTATAATTTGACTGTGCTTTAGGATTTAATGCGGCTGCTTTTGCTTTTGATAACTCACCACCATACCATCCTGACGCTACTGCGGCAGCCATATGATTTTTAAAATCTGTAAAAGAAGAAAAGTTTTTAGTTCCAGTCTCATTATTTGTGGGGTTGCCATCTTTATCTACAGCAACACCTCTACTATTAAAAAATCCACCAGAGTTAGGGTCTAGGTCTCCCTTTTCAAAACCTACATACCCTGTCATTTTTGTTCCTAAAGTTTGTTCGTATCCATATCTTGCGTCAGCAATTTCACCAGAAAATCTTTCTCCGGGCAGTCCCTTTTCTCCACCCTTTACACCAAAAATATCTCCACGCATATCTTGTGAATAAATAGGGTCTTTACCAAATAAACCAGATGCTACGTCTTTTACCGGACCACCTATTTTTCCCGCTAAATCTTTTAGAAAAGTGCCACCGGGAACTAAGTTTAATATATCAAAACCCCTATTTCCTGTTATGGCAAATCTTTCTTTAGCTGTTGTTACACCAGTTTTAATTTCTTCAGGTGAATAACCTGCAATTTTTTCTCCCGTTGTAAGGCTAGTTCCACGACCAAAATCCTGATTATCTCCACCATCACCATCACTAACTTGTGTAGTTTGAACTGTAGTAGGTCCAGTTTGTGTTGAATCAACAGCATCTGTTTTAAGTCTAAATCCGGGCGGCACTGGTTCAAGTAACTCACCTGTTGATTTACTCCGCTTTAACTTAATAATTTGCCCTGCATCATTTATATATTCTACTTCTTCATAATCAACACCAGATACTCCCATACCTACCGTGCCTTGAAAAGTTGGAAGAGCTTGTTGAACTGTCGTTGGCATAAACTGTGTTCCCGGTAGTGTACCTGCTTGCGTCTGCTGCGCTGATGAAGCTGCAGCCACAGGTTGTTGAACTACAGGAGCAGGGGCAAATCCTGTAGTTACAGGTGCAGGTGGAGTATAACCACTAATGCCTGTAAATCCGGGCATAGGCACTGCACCGCCCTGTGCCATTTCTAACCCATCATCTTCCATGTCAAGGTCATTTAAATTAAAGGGAACACCATCTGGAATAGTAGCTTCTTCACTATTACCCATCTGGCCCATATCTTCCATACGCTGAAGACCCATCTTCGCTTCGTCACGCAGTGCCATCATTTTATCTAACCCATGATAGCGCACTACATCTGCTGGCATAACAAACTCACCCTCGCTTAATTGTGCAGGTATATCATCACGGACTTCTTCTTGAGTAGAACCCACAGGTACATCATTACCAGATACAGGGTCAACTGTACCACCTTCTTGCATGAGACCACCCTCATCAAAGAGTTCCATTTGATTTGCCATGTTAGCCATTGATAGCATCCCTTAATGTTTTAATATTACGCAATACCGCTATTGCCCCCTGCGCACGGTGCATAAATATCGTATTATCTCCTTGCTCTAAAGTACGATGTTGTTGTTCTATGAGCGAGTCTATATAATTACTGAAGTGGTCCCACTGACGCTTGTTGCTGACCAGCGGCTTCAGCTTGTTGAGGAGTTCCTTGTTGTCCACTTGCACTAAATCCTTGTTCACCCGGCACAGGTGCTTGTCCTACGCCTACATTACCACCACCTGCACCCGTTGGGTCCATAGCATCTGCACCCGGTGGTGGTGTCATACCACCCTCTTCAGGTTGCATTGGTGCTTGAAAGCCTTTCATAATCTCAGCTTGCAAAGCAGCTTCATCCATATTGTTGGTAACTTTATCAGGGTCTAAGTCCATAGACTTTGCAATTTCACGAATTACATATTGGAACTTAGCAAAAGGAGCAAGTGAGGGGTTACTTGCGATTTGTAAGAACTGCATAAGTCTTTGGCTACGAACCTCATTTGCCATAAGACTTTCAGTGCCACGTGCTTTAACTTCTAAATCACCTTTGATTTCAGCATCAAAGTCAAACTGCATATTAAAACGAAATAAACCTTCACCTAAAGGACGCAGCAAATAATCATCTACATTTTTAATAACAGTTTTTGTGCCGCCTTGTGCAGCACCCATAAGCATTGATATGCCACTAGCAGTTCTACCTACGCCAGATACACCTGTTTGTCCATGCGCAAAAGAAGGAAAGCCTGTGCTTTCGTCTGCCAACACACGTGCTTTGTCAAACAGCATCATGTTCTCTTGTGCTACATTTGGAAACTTTGTACCAAAGATTGCCTGACCGGGTGCGCCACCTTGTCTGCGAAATACTTTACCCGGATACAATGATAAGTCTTGTCCCGGCACTAGGTTAGTTTCATCTACTTCTACAATCAAGTTACCTGACAATACAGCATTGTCCACAGCCATACGCATAAAGCCATTCATCAATGTTTGGGTATCGTCCATATTTTCTGCGATACCGATACCAAAGAATGAATATGGGTTTAACTCATACGGTGCTGCACAATAAGGTATCTTAGCAGGTTTAAATGGGTTAAGAACCATACGTAATAATTTGTTGTTACATACCCAGATATTTGCTTGCAGTTCATCAAAGTCTTTTAAATCTTTTGGTATGTCTATTTCTTGTTCTTCAAGCAGTTCAACATCTACCATGCCCCAATATTCTAACACTTCAAAACGGTCAATACCATGCTCTGGTGCATAATCTGTTAAATCTTCTTCCCAATACTTTTTAGTGTAGTTCTCACCCATCTGGATGACTTCATCAATTACACTACTTCTAAAGTATGGGCGCTTCTTTAGGTTACGTAGTTGTGTACGAGACATTTTATGTCGTTCAATAACAAACTGCGCCTCATCCATATTGTTAGCATCTGGGTCTGCATAAAAGTTCCAAACAGATACATGATTTACTTGTGGTATAGTTTTAAACAATGGGTCATAGTTACCATCATCGCCCCAGTTCGGATACTCTTTGTCTACAGCAAACGGCCCCTTCATTACGCCAGTACCAAAAAGTGCCATTTCAAATGCGGCACTACGTAAATGTTTAGTAGCACCTGACTCTTCTAGCTGGTCATGTATCTTCTTTTGCATTTTCTTTGCTGCAATAAGAGCAGGACTAAATGCAATAGCTGTAGGTGTTTTACCCGGCCCCTCTTTTAGTTTATCAGCGACTGGTTCCAGCTTACCTTCCAACGCCCCAAGTTTTTCTTGTAGACTCTTGGCAGTTGCACCTGCTGGGAAATCCATTCCATCTCCCTGAAAACCATAGGGACTTGAAAGAGCAGTTTCACCACGCAATTGTTCTGGTTCTTTAGGGTCAAAATGTACATCAGCAACAACCCCTTCTGGTAATTCAGTAGGCTCAATAGATAAAGGAAAACGCTGGTTAGCGAATAGAACATCAACAATTTGTCCATATGCTGCCAGCGTTTTAGTTTTAGTTATCTTAACAAATACACGAGATTTTTCTGCTTCCGTAAACTGTACATCTGGACCATACAAACCACGATAGTTACGATAGGCACGTAACCATCTCTCCTCATCTTGGTATCGGTAGTCTTCAGAACGCTTATATCTTTCCATAATAAACGGAATGATATTTGTTACATCCATATCTGTTTCGGCAGTATCGTCTGTATCTTCCAGAGCAATAGCATCGTCTTCAATCATAATTTCATCTTCTGCCATTATACTTCCTTTGCTCCTACTACGGTACATCTATATTCTATAGACTTCCAATCACCGTCAGTTGGTATATTTTCATGTATAGTTTTCATTTCAATACAGTCTGGCTTTTCGTCAAACCACTGTATAGTTTGTGTTCCACAATATGCTGTAGAACAAACTGTTAACATTAATGACCAAATTACTTCCATGTTATTAATATCCAAACGTAGCATCTGCTACTTGCATACCACCACCCGGTCTACCCATAGGATCGTAGTCAAATATACTAAACCTTGGTCTGGACATTATACCATACCTAAGAGCGTCATACAAGTGGTCTTCGCTTTTTGTATCCACATCTTCGGGGTTTTTCTTGTCCAGCGGTATTGAGGGCAATTGGGAGATGACATGTGTGCAAGTATTAAAGAAAACAAGTCTAGGCTCCTCTGTAAATTCATCTATCTGTAGTCTACGATGTATTTCGTTTTTACCTGCTACCCTACTGCCTCTGCTTCGGTCTGACGGTCTCCACCTACATCCCTTGCCTATCATCTGTTCAGCAAGAGAAGGGCCAGTATCACCCCGCTTATGCCAAAGAGAACTATCCAAAACGCCATACTTAATATTGCCATCTTCCGCTTCCAAATCCAATATCATATCTGCCAAATCTGTGGCAAGGACTTTAGAAACATAGAGTTCTCTGTACGTAACAATTTGTTCATTCGGTGCAACAGCAAACCACAAAACGCCACTATAACTGCCGTAACCGTAATCGCAAGCCCTAAACTTAACCCAGTTGTTAGGTATACTAAAAGGCTCAATAACATGGACGTGCCTATCAAATTCAGTAAAGGCAGCACCCTCTTTAATATCCCAGTCTCCGTCAAGGAGTTGTCTTCGCTGCTGCTCTGGTAAAGATAAGAGCATGGCTTCGTAGTCACCTGCTTGCGAAAGGTATGGGTTATCAGAAAGTCTCGCTGGTATAAATCTTCTTTTAAATAAAGGTTTTCCAGCCTTGCTATGTCCAGCGGGGTATCGCAAGACCTCTGTTGTGTCAATATCTGTGGCATCAAACGACCTGTTATACGGAGATGGGTCAATAAACATCTTCTTAACCCAATGATGACCCCTACCTCCGGGGTTGGTCGTGGCCCTCATAAAAATTGGTAAATCGGTTGCAGTGGACCGTAGACGTGACCGCATGTAATTCCATGCGTATGGTGTGGCCCACTGTGTCAATTCGTCAAAGCCTATCCAGCTAAATGCCAGACCCTGATAACGCAAGACATCTTCATCTCTGTCAAGATAAGACATCCACAACCTTGCACCAGATGGCGCAGTCCACTGCATCTTTCTCTCTGACCATTTTATTCCCGGCCAGATTTTTGGGTACAACTCCTGCGATTTGAATATGAGTTCCCTTAACTCTTCCGTTGTATGTCGCAGAAGCAGACCACTGAACTGTGGATGCCCCATATATCTTAAAGGGTCTGCAAGCATAGCGTAGCTTTTACCGCCACCTGCACTACCCCCATATAACACTTCTCTTTCGCTTGACGCTAGAAACTCTGTCTGTGGGCCTTCATTTGGTTTGAATAATACGTTAGCGTGTTCCTCTACGCTATCTGTTTCATGTGAAACTTCCTGTATTTCAACCTTCGGCTTTTGCACCCGTTCTTTGGGTGTGGATTTCTTGCGCTTTGGCGATTGCCTTTTCCGCATACTCTGCCCACTTGATAAGGCTTGCAGCTTGGTTCTTACGTCTTCGCTCATATTGTAATCGTTTCCTCAAACCTACATGCGAGATATACCTGCCAGTCTGTGTACTCAACCAATTTGCAACCTCACGGTAGCTATACTGATTTACGTGCTGCCTAGCTTTCTCTAGCAAATCCAATTCAATTGGTATAGGCTGAAGAATATCGGGGTCTTCATCATCCTGCTTATATCCGAATGGTACTGTACGTGCAATACGTGGTATGGGTATCCATTCGTTTTCTTCTTTAATATCTGTTGGCTGTGGTAGCTTCCACTTACCTATGCTTCTACTCATCGTCCTCTACTGGTGCTTTGGCTGGCATAAGCATTACGCCACCTGCAGCTTCTACCTGCACCTTCTCTGTTTTAATCAGACCTGTGCGGTCAAGCAGTTCTTTTGCTGCAACCATCTTATCACGAATACCCAACTCTGTCGGGTCATGCAATGCACCTGT
>Ga0208157_1000783_pt1 | contig 16065 bp, 13 predicted proteins | sample 5_EtaG_FD_184077 | JGI IMG/M metagenome (GOLD analysis project Ga0208157, IMG submission 184077) | Marine viral communities from the Subarctic Pacific Ocean - 5_ETSP_OMZ_AT15132 metaG (SPAdes) (version 2) | ecosystem: Environmental > Aquatic > Marine > Oceanic | place: Pacific Ocean | collected...
TTAAAGTTGACAGTGATTATTGCATTTTTACCGATTAGTGATTTTCTTATTACAAATCTTTTTGATTCTATATTCATATTTATTTATTTATTTATTAGTTATTTATATTATCCATTTGACTTCGTATTTACATTGTAAAAGTAATAGTATTATTTAGTTATTATTTTTAGTGTGTATGAGTTGCGCGAAGTGTGTGAGTGTATAATTCATTGTTAGTTTGTTTACGTATATATTATCCATTTAGTATCGTATTTAGTTTGTATAGTTTAGTATGACATTGTGTCAAAATGATATGACAGTATGTCAGTGACAATATGTCAATTATTACAGACAAAATGACATGTCAATAAAAATATTAGTATAATAAAAAAGAGTGTAATGCAAAAAAAATAAATGGAAAAACGAAAAGACGAGGCGGGGCTGGGCTAAATAAAATCAGTTTTGTAGAGAAAGTGGCTGGCGGGTGAAGGGGGGCAACACTACATCCCAATATTTATAACAACTTTTTTGTGGACATAAGCCTATTATAGTATACTAGTAATACCCTATTGTCCACTTTTTAAATATCCACCATATTATGTAATTATAAGTACATGGCCAAACAAAAACTATCAATCAAAGCAAAGGCTGCCAAAGCCAAACGTGATCTAGCGGCAGCTAAGACTGCGTCTCGTAGAAGAAAAAAGGCTGAAAACCAACGTAAGCGTAGAGCTGCTAAAAAGGCTGGTAAAAACATTAAAGGAAAGGACTACGATCACAAAGATAGAAAGTTTAAATCTGTTAAGAAAAACAGAGGTAACGATGGCAAAGGAACTAAACGTGAATCAAAGGCACGATATTAAGAATTAGGGAGACACCCTATACCAAGTCAATACTAACCAAAAATAAAACCAATGACTTATTTATATTACAAGACTAGTACATATACTAGCAACCAAAAACCGAATGAAAAAACTATAGAAGAGTGGAAACACCTCGCAGATAAAAAGAACTGGAGGATAACTCAACTAGCTAATGGTTTTTACCAAACTGAATGTAAGCATGTACAAGATGAAACATGGCATGACGTTACAAGACGTGAAACTGTAGAAGGCGCTGAAGCAGCAATTGATGGAAGCATCGATCACTTTGCTAAAAAGCTAGAAGCAACTAAAGGTCCTAAAGTAGTTAAGACATTCAAATAAACTCAAATCAATTAAATTTAATTAAATGGAATATAACCAACCCAGTTCATTAATCAAAGAATTAAACTTTGGTGATGAAGCTAAAAGTAAAATAATTACGGGTGTAGACAAATTAGCGAAAGCGGTAAAGTCTACTCTAGGTGCATCTGGAAAGTGTGTAATATACGAAGATGCTAGAGGCAACCCGGTCATTACAAAAGACGGTGTAACAGTAGCGGAATCTGTTGTCTTATATGACCCGGTTGAAAACCTCGGCGCTACACTAATAAAAGAAGCAGCTAAGAATACAGTGAAAGAAGCAGGTGACGGTACTACAACAGCTACCGTCCTTGCTGAAGCACTGATTAAAGAAGTACAAAAAGAACAATATACAGAGCTTTCTACTAGATTTATTAAGCAAGGTATAAATTCAGCACTAGACAAAGTAAACAAACACCTAACAAAAACAGCTATTGAAGTAAAAGGTTCAATGCTTAGAGATGTTAGTAGTATAAGTTGCAATAATGATGCTGAGTTAGGTGCTATTATAGCTGAAGCCTACACTAAAGTAGGTAAAGATGGTGTAGTTTTTATGGAAAGCTCAGAAACAGATGAGACTTACGTTGATATAGTTGATGGTGTACAGTTTGATTGTGGCATAACATCACCACATTTTGTTACAGATACTGAAAAACACGAAGCTATACTTGAAGAACCACTAGTTTTGATCGTAGGTAGTGAAATACCTAACATACGTAAGATACAGCCTATACTAGAACACGTTATAAAAAACAAAAAAGAGCTACTTATAGTAGCGCAGGTTGATCCACAGCTAAAATCAGCCCTTATGATGAACAAAGTAAAGGGTAATATTAAGGTAAACATCGTAGATTTACCAGGCTTTGGTCCTACTAAGCAAGATACTATTCAAGATTTAGCGTTTTTAACAGGAGCTACAGTAATAAACGAAGAGCTTGGTGATGATATGGATTTAATCACTGTTGATTGCCTTGGAAAAGCTGAAAAAGCCGTTACAAACGACAAAAATACTGTAATAACTACTATAGACCTTGGCGAAGATTTAACAGAACGTATAAAAAACGTTAAAAAGGCTATAAAAAACGAAAAAAACCCGTTTTTAAAGAAAAAAGTAAAAGACAGGTTGGCTATGCTGTCAGGTAAAGTAGGTATGGTCAAAGTAGGTGCAGCATCTAAGGTAGAACTGAAAGAAAAGAAAGATAGAGTAGAAGATGCAATATATGCTACTAAAGCAGCTTTGAAAGAAGGTATAGTTCCAGGTGGTGGTATAGCTCTATTAAACGCAGCGCAAGAAATAAAAGCAAATGGTTGGGGTGAAGAAATATTACTTAATGCTATTAAAGCACCTTATAACACTATATTAGACAATGCTGGTATACTTGAAGCTGTAGAACCTACTGATGGTAAAGGAATAGATGTAACAAATGGTAATACATGTGAAATGATTAAGCATGGTATTATAGATCCAGTACTTGTTACTAAGTCAGCACTTAAAAATGCGGTAAGTGTTGTGACTACTATTATATCCGCTGATTGTATAATTTCAAACATGAGAGGCGATGCAAGCAGTAAATAACTATATAATAGTACAAAAAATAAAACAAGGGCCAAAGAAAGTTGGTGGTCTTATACTCACAGAAGATATAGATGAGGACAATAGGTATATAAAGGCTAACGTAATATCTGTTGGTAACCTTGTAGAAGGTATAAACGATAAAGATGTCGTTTATTACGACAAACATGCTGGACACGGTGTTCAGTATAAAGAAACATTATACTACGTAATCCGATCAATGGATGTAGTATTAATTGATACCTAAACCAAAAGCCATAAACTTAAAAACCTAAAACATAAAAACAAATAATTAATTTAAAAATAAAAAAAATGGCATATAGAGAAAATCTTTTGTTATTTGCTAAAACTGGTACAATGGGTGACGGGGCTTTAGATGCACAAACGTTTCCTGCTTCAAGCTTTACTGGCATGCAGGCTTCTGGTGCAACTACTACAAAACTTTATTTTAAAGATATTGGTGGTGATTATCACACTGGCGGTACTTCTGGAAAAATTAACCTTGTAGAGTTAACACACGCTAATATCAGTGCAGACGCAAATATACACTCTAAAATAGCAAAAGCTGTTGCTAGAGTAGTAGCAAACCCAGGGACTGGGAAATTATTAACAGTTGTAGATACGGCTAATGGTGTTGTCGCTAACGAGTTTGGTGGACTTACAGTTACTTGTACTACTATATCAAATACACAATAATATGAAACAGACAAATTTCGTGTACTTTAACGCAGCAGCGTCTAGCGATGGCGCTGATGACGGTAGTATGTACAACTCAAACGCTTTGTTAGCAATGAACTCAACTGCTGCAGGAACTGCAACTATGTATTTTAAAGCTTGGAACGGTCACAACGACGCTCCAGACGATATTGTACTTACTGTAGATGCTACAGGTGGTGATGATGCTGATAGAATAAATCGAATTAAAGCTATGGACGCTATGGTAGATAAGGTAAACACTGTAAATAAACAGGGTTTTGTTACTGCTTTTAGTGAAATAGAAAATGTTAAACCAGGCGGAATTACAGGTATTGCAATTACCGTTGACGCTTAAAAAATAATAAAATTATGAAAACACCTTATTTATATTTCGGAAGAAAAGGTTACATGGTTAGAGCGGCAATTGCTAATGGTGATTACTCAGGTACTGGTATTACGCTTGCTAACTCTGGTATGAAACCAGCCGATTTAAACAATACAACTGCAAACCCAGCTTTAGAGTTTACTCACAGAGCTGTTGATTCACAAGCTTCAACTAAAAGATCAGCTCTTGTTATAGCTGCTGGACCAAGACCTGGTACGCCTGCTTTTTCTGCTTCACCAAGTAATATAGTTGCTGGAGAAGTTTCTATACTAGACAATGCTAGTTCTTACTTTATTGATGGAGACGAAGAGTTAAACCAAGTACTTGTAAGTACTGACGGTGGTTTAACGCCAACTTCCAATGACTTTGTGTATTTAGAAGAAGTTAAGTTTAGCTCTACTGTTCTTCCATTTAATACTTTACAATCAGATATGTGCTTACCTGCATCTGGATTTTTAGGAGCAGAGCCTTTAGCTTACACTTCTGGTGGTGGAGTACACTGGGATGGTACAGCTTTAGATGCTACTAGACTATCTTTTATGTCTGGTGATGGTTCACCTACTATTGATAAAGTTGATTTAGTTCACACTGCTGGTAAATTTAAAGAAATTTGCGAAGCTTTAGAAGACTTAATGAACTCTTCAGTTTATGACAAAGCTATAATAGTACACACTTTGACTGCTGATGGTCAATTTGTACATAATGCTTTTGAAAGCAGAGGTATTAAAATCTTTAGATGCACGTTAACATCTGGCGGTAGATCTTAATAATTGAGACTAACTGCGCAAGATTTGCGTGAAATGAATATCCTTAAGTATTACAGGCTCACACGTAAGTGGGCTTGTAAGACTTACGGGATATTAGACGCAGACTTAGAACTTTTATTTTATTTAGATTGTGAAGGAAGATTCACACGAAAAGATTTCATGGACGGAGTATATACATTTTCTTGGGACAAAGCCAGGTGGGACAGGCTTAGGCAACAAGGGTGGATAGATGTTTGGAGACATAGAAATCGTACAACTATTAAATATAGTGTGTACAAAACATCGTATAGATGTAAACAGTTGATAAATAGGATTTATAGAATCTTATTAGGGGAGGAAGACATGCCTACTTCAGAAAGAAGTATATTTTATAACAACCGATCATATACTGATAAAGTTTACAACAAAGCTATTGACGATATGATTAAGGATAAAAACAGATAATATTATGCCAGGAGGATCAAAAGCAGGAGGTGGCCTAAAAACTAAAAAAGGCTACGGTAAAAAAGGAAAAAAGAAAAAAAAGAAATAGTGGAGATTTTTAAAGATAACAATAACTGGAATGAGAAGTCTATTATCGGAGCTGTAGCATTTATTATAATGTGTATGGTTATGGTATTAGACTTGCTCACTGGTTGGCTAGGTAGAGACTTAGCTATAAACGAATTTGTGTATGACTCATTTGTACTGGTAGTACTAGGTTGTTTTGGTATTGCTGGTCTAGAAAAATTTGCGAAAAAATGAAATATTGTAAAAAATGCCGTAGGTTCAAAAAGAACTGCGGATGTTAGGTAAGTTATTTTCAGGTGGTGCTGCAGACCTTGTAAAAGGTGTTGGTAGCGTTATTGATAATCTACATACATCTGGTGAAGAAAAATTAGCTGCAGAAGCTAAAATAAAAGAATTAATAGCCAACTATCAAGTTGAGATGGAAAAGAACATTACATCTCGTTGGCAAGCTGACATGAATTCAGATTCATGGCTAAGTAAAAATGTTCGACCGCTAGTATTGATATTTTTAGTAACGTGTACTATGTTACTAATATTTATAGATGCTGGACAATTAAATTTTAACGTGAAAGATTCATATGTTGATTTATTACAATTAACATTGATAACAGTGATCGGTGCATACTTCGGTGGACGATCATTTGAAAAAAGAAAAAGATAAATGATATTTAACTGGAAAAAATATCCTAAACAGGAAAAGCTTAGTTCTAGGGACACTATTATTATTTCTAAACCTGATGGTTCAACTAAGAACTTAACGATAAACGCCCTTAAGGGAACACCTACCTATACCCATACGCAATCAGCCGCTTCGGCAACATGGACGATAACTCACAACTTAAATAAATTTCCATCAGTTACGGTAGTAGACTCTGGAGATTCAGTTGTTAAAGGAGAAATTTTATATAATTCAGCTAATCAACTAACATTAACGTTTTTTGCAGGAGGAAGTACAAGTGCTTTTTCTGGAAAAGCATACTTAAACTAATAATATGGCTTTATATTTAAATAACCTTGACCTAAACGGTAACCAACTAATAAAAGCAACAGTACATCCACTAGGTACTGCACCTGCTAGTGCTCAAGAAGGTCAAATATATTACGACACTGGTGATAACGTAGTGTACGTAAACACTTCAACAACACCATCATCACCTTCATGGAAAAGCATGGGTGGAGACATAACTGGAGTTTCTTTTACAACAGACGATTCAACTACAATATCTGATACAAGTGGTGACGCGGCTTTTACAATAGCTGGTGGAACAGGTATAACAACTAGCTCTACAGGTAGTACTGTAACAATAACTGTAGATACATTAAATCAAAGCACAACTGGTTCTGCTGGTAGTGTAGCAAATGCTTTAACTGTAGACAATGCAACAGTACAGCTTAATACTGGAACAACATACAATGGTAGTGCTGCTTTAACTTTATCTGCTAAAACAGCTTCTATTGCAAATGCTGGAACTGCACTTGCTACCGCAGATCAAATACATACTTTTGTTACAACACAAACTGATTCTATAGCTGCATCAACAACTGGTAACGCAGCAACTGTAACAACTAATGCAAACTTATCAGGACATATCACATCTAGTGGTAACACAACATCTTTAGGTTCGTTTACAACAGCACAGTTAAATGCAGCTATTTCTGATGGTACTATAAATTCACAAACACTACCTACAGATTTTGTTTCTGCAGCAAGTGGTGGTACTTTTAGTGGAAACGTTAGTTTTGGCGATAACAACATAAGCAACGTAAGTGATATTGCTCTTGACACTATTACCGCTGATGGTAACCATATAACAATAGGTAATCAAGCAAGCAAAACTATAAATTTAGGTAAAGCTAACACTGTTGATGGAAATGGTGATCCAACAAATCCTTCTGTAGAAACAGGTGTTGTTGTTAAAGGTAGTTTAAGTGTTAACGGTAAATTAACAGTTGCTGGTGATTTTGAAACAACGTCTACATCCAACACGATTATAAAGGATAAGATTATACAATTAAACTCTGGTGCTACAGGAGCCAACAGCGCTGACTTTGGTTTTGTATTTAATAGAGGTAGTGAACAAAACGTAGCGTTTAGATGGGACGAGTCTGAATTAAATTTTGATCTTATAGCAACAGCTTCTTCTGCTGATAGTGGTACTATAAATCCATACGACCCTAACTCAGATGGCGAAAGTAGTGCAGGTGCTACAAATTGGCAAAACTTTAGAGCTGCTGGTATAACAGCTGTTACTGGTTTTTCTGGTAATGGTGCTAGTATAACAGCTTTAAATGGTAGTAATATCTCTACGGGTACTGTCGCTGCTGCTAGAGTTGCAACGCTAAATCAAAACACTACAGGTACTGCTGGTAGTATATCAGGTATTACAAATAGTAATATTGTACAGCTTGCAGAAACACAAACGTTAACTAATAAAACTTTAACAAGTCCAACGTTAACAACGCCAGCGCTAGGAACACCTGCCTCCGGTACTCTTACAAATTGTACTTTCCCAACATTAAATCAAAACACATCAGGTACTGCAGCTGGTTTATCATCAACACTTGCTGTTGGGTCTGGTGGTACTGGAGCTACTACTTTAGACGCGGCTGGTATTGTTCAAAAGTCAGGTGCTCAAACAATAGCTGGTGTAAAAACATTTACTGGTGGTCTTGTGTTAGATGATGGTTCTGGTGCTGCACCTATTATAAAATGGATAAATCAAGACGATGATGAGTTTACTATATTTAACAACGGTAGTGGTAAGTTAAAATTCCAACAAAAACTAGTTGGTGGTACAGCTACAAACGAAGCAACTCTTGACGAAAATGGTCTTGATGTTGACAGTGGATTATCAATTGGTGGTAACGCTGTTCATGCAACAGACACAAACACTTCTTTAGGTACGTCAAACACTGTAGTACCTTCACAAAACGCAGTTAAAACATATGTTGATTCTCAATCATCTAGTTCTGGTAATACTGGTGGTAGACAGGCGTTTGTACTAGGCCATGCTACAGCTGGAGTTGTTGGTAATACTGGTAGTGCAAATGGTAACAACGTGTTTACAATAACACATGGTATGGGTTCTAGTAGAAACTACGGTGTAGAAGTTATTAGAAATGGAAACAACTCTGGTAATGGTGAAACAGTGATTGTAGATGTAACAAGACCAAGTGATACTACTATAGTAATTACTTTTGCCTCAGCTGTTACAGCTTTAGACTACACAGCATTAGTATGTAAGTACTAGTGTGTATAGCAAAATAACAAATTAAATTAATATAGATGGCTAAGTTTTTAAACGACATAAATATACCTGGTACTACTACAGACTACTACATAGGCGGAAGTGGAGGTGGGGCGTCGACAAACAAACTTAGAATAGGATCCGCAACAACAAGTAATACTATAGCCTTAGAATTACATCATTCAGCAAATCCAGTTTCATTAGGTATAAGTTATAGTGGAGGTGCTGGTTTAGCGTTTATTGAAAGTGCACACAGTAGTTACGATGTTAACACTCACATATTGTTTAAACCAGGAGGTACAGAAACTTGGAGAATAGGTTCACACGGTTCTAGTGCTTCTAACAAGTTTGAAATACGCCCTGCTGCCGCAGGAAATGATTTTATTGTATCAGATAATGCTGGAACCGCTATAATAACATCAGATACAAGTACAAAAAATGTAACTTTTGGAGGTGATGTTGTTTTAAGTAGTACTAAAGGATTATATACAAACCTTATACAAGCTATATCTAGCGCAGGTTTACAATTAGGTAATGATAACAATAGTGGATATTTATTTGTAAAAGATTCTGGAGAAGTTTGTATTGGAACTAAAACTCCGTCTTCGAATACTAATTACGGTACAGGTGATTTAAATGTTGAAAACAACACATTCGCTGCTGTTCAAATTATGTCGCACAGTAGTACAGTAGGTAATTACTCATTTTTAGGATTAGGAAAATCAAGTGGAACAGGGGCAAGTCCGACGATTAGTGTAGCACAAGAAACCGTAGGTGCAATAAGGTATTATGGTTATGATGGTAATGATTATAGAGCATTAGCAGCTATTAGTGCTGATGTTGATGGAACACCTGGAGATGACGACATGCCGGGAAGATTAGAGTTCTGGACAACTGCTGATGGAGCTTATAATCCTACAAAAAGATTAACTATAGGGGCTGATGGTAACGCAACTTTTGCAAAAGATGTAGTTTTAAGTCAAGGATCTTATTACTTTAGAAACGCTAGCGATTCAACACAAAGACACGGTTTTGTTGCAGATCACGTATATGAATTTAACCAGTTAGACTTACAAATAAATGCTGCAAGAAAATTGTATTTGGATGGTGGTAGTAATTCGTATATACACGAAAGCGCCAGTGATGTTATAGATGTTGTGACAGGTGGTTCTACTAGACTTACTGTTAATAGTAATGGTATAAGTAGTTCAAATAATGTTTACTCTGGAGGTAGTGGTGATTTTAGAAACTACAGCGGAACGTGGAGAGGCACAACTGGTCAAACTGGTAATGGCTTTCAATTTATAAACTCTGTTGATGGCACCGCTTTGACACTATCATCTACTGGTAACGCAGTTTTTGCAGGAGATGTAACAGCAACTGCTAATTACACGGCAGGTAACAGTAAGATAATATATAAAGCACAAAGGTCTGGTGGTGCAGTAGCTGGTGATTGGAGTTATGACGATGCTACTACTGATATGTCATTAGGTACATCTACAGCACACTCGCTTTCATTAAAAACTGGAAATACAAGAGCTTTAACAATAAACAATTCACAAAATGCAACTTTTAAAGGGTCTGTGTCAATACAATCAGATAATAATGATAGGTTTTTAGTTAGATCAAATGATTATACTATATCTCGTATTATTTCAAGAGGTTCTTCTGGCACAAACTTAGACAAAGGTTTGTTCTCGTTAATGAGTTCAGATGGTACTAACAACAACGTGGAACAAGTACGTATAGATACTGCTGGTTCAAGCTGGTTTAATGGAGGTAATATTGGTATAGGAAATACAAGCCCAACAGCTGCTAAATTAGTAATTAGAGAAGACAGTGGTTATGGATTAAGATTAGAGGATGCAGCAGGACATTATTTTAGAGTAAACACAGGTGGTGACACGGAAGTAAGAGGTAATTTAACTTTGTCAGGTGGTAGTTCTATTATAGATCAAGGAACAATATATATTCAAGATACTGCTGCTGGTAGAATAGGTTGGAACAGAAACACAAATAATGGCGCAATACACAATAGTGGTTATAACGCTTTCCAAGCACAAGTAAACACGTCAGGCGCTAATGGTAAGTTTGAAATACAAGCTTATACTGGGGCTGGTGGTTACGGTGGTAGTTTTTTAATCAATGTAAACGCTCAACCTTTAATAAACGATTATATCCTACACAATGGTGACGCTGATACTTATTTTGGATTTCCTACAAATGATGAGTGGAAATTAGTAGTGGGTAATACTAATAAATTTGCAGCAGATGCAAATGCTGCTTATATGTATTATCAAGGTAACACTAAAATATCAACAACATCTGGTGGTGTTAACATAACAGGCACGATTGATTCAGGAACTATTACTTCTACAGGAATTGTAAAGGCAGCAACTACTTTTCAAAGCACTTCTGGTAGCATGACGTTTTACGTTCCTAACGTAGGTCAAGCATTAGAAATTGCACAAAATACAGGTAACGCAACTTTCGTAGGTGATATAAGAAATACAAATTCTTACCAACAAGGAACTGTATCTGCAGCAAACCCGGCATTAAAAGCGGTTTTGTTAGCTCACTCTACAGAAAGTAACAGTGCTGCAATTCACCCTTACTTATTTAACGATCTTGCTAATTTTAGAAAAAGAGGTGGTACTATTACTTATGGTGGTTTAAGCTCTAACCCTTTAGACAGTGCTAGTGACCTTATGTTTCAAGCTAGTGCTTTAGCTTGTAGTGTCAGTAATAGTGTTATAACAGGTTCTACATGGACTATAGAGTTAAAAGACTTTCCTAGACCTTTATATTATGGTACTAGATTTGGTATTAGTTTTGGTTCTGTTTCTTTTAGCCCTGCATCAATGCTTATACAGTATTCTACTGATAATGGTTCGAATTACACAACAGCTTTAACAAGTAGTGTTAGAAATGAATATTACCACACTTACATAAGTAATGGTGGTACTGCTATAAATGCGGTTAAATTTACTTTAGGTAAGTTTAATACACATAGCCCTAGAGTTATGAATATATATGCGTACAACTACGATAGTAGAGGTATGACAGAATATTTTTTAGACAAAGCTGGTGGTGCTTTATACGGTAATCTTTCTATGCACTCTAGTGGATTTAGTTTAGATGGCAATACAATTACTGGTATAGATAACGCTAGTGAATTTACAGATGATAACAATCATATAATGACATCAGCTGCTATTAAAAATAAAATAGCAGATAATGACAATAACTTTATAACAGCATCTGCACTTCCAACAGATTTTGTTTCAAAAGCAAATGGTGGGACTTTTACTGGTAACGTGTCATTCACTGGAAATATAACTGCTAATGGTAATATAAGCGGCGACAACGCTACTAATATAGGTGCTATAAATACGGTTTCTGTTAATGCAATCGCCATTAATAACAACGCTAGCAACACTACGCTATCAATTGTAAACGCTCCTAGTTCAACTGTTCGTGTAGGTAAAGCAGATACTTTTACTACTGGTTCCAACCCAACAAATAACAATGACGGTACAAATGTTATTATAGAAAACCATTTAACTGTAGAAGGTAAATTAACGGTTAAAGGTGATGTTGTGACAGAATCAACATCAAACACTGTTATAAAAGATAATGTAATACAACTTAACGGTGCGGTTGAAGGTTCAAGTCCAAGTGCTAACACATCAGATATTGGTATTGTAATGGATAGAGGTACTTCTAATTCTGTAGCTCTTCAATGGGATGAAAGCGCAGGTTTGTTTCAGCTTGTTGCAACTGGTAGTGATGCTGGTTCTGCTTCTCTAGGGGTTATTCCAGGAGGAGGTGATAACAATGATGAAAACGTTGCTGGTACTGCAAATGCCGCTGGTTATCAAACTTTATACGCTGGTAAGTTTAGAGCCGTGGGTTCTGCAGGTACTTCCGGTTTTACAGGTGATGGATCTGCCCTTACCGCTTTAAATGGTAGTGAAATAACAACAGGAACAGTTGCCGCTGCTAGAGTTGCAACCTTAAATCAGAACACAACTGGAAATGCAGCTACTGCAACAGCGTTTTCCACAACGTTAGGATTAACAACAGTATCAATGACTTTTCAGTTAGCTGCTAATACTTGGACAGATACTGGTATTAATAGTTCTGACTTAGCTACTGGTACATACGCAATGCAAGTGTATGTTGATGATCACTATGCTGGTGGTCTTCATTTTGATGAGTATTACTCAGCAACAATTTCTTGGTATGGCGGTGTAACTAATAGTACAAACCACGATGAAATAGTAACACATAACGCTGGTCATGCAAGCAATAATTCTCACCTTCAGATTAGAACGTTAAGGCACTCTAACCCTGGTGATAATTTAATGTTACAAGTAAAACAAAACTTTGCACACAGTACTGCTTTAAACGGTACAGACGGTAAAACAATGACATTTAAATTTAGAAGATTAATATAACATGGCTATAAAACTAGACTTATTAGAAGTAGAAAATATTTACAACAAAGACGGTGAACAAACTATAAATCTTACTGGAGACCAAGGTGTTGTTATTTCTGGTAATGTAGCTTTAGACCCATCAGCTAATTCAGATGTTTCAATTCACATGCACACAAACTCAGGAGCGTTAGGTGATGCTTATGCTTGGAACTTAATTGCGGAAAGCTCTGCAGATAATTATGAGTTTACTATTGCTCAAGGAACTACAGATGTTTTAAAATTTAATAACACTGCTGCGGCGGGCAACAACAATGCAACTTTTGCGAGTGATGTTGCAATGCAACAAACTGGAGATGTATATTTAACATTAGAATCTACTAGCGGAAGTACCACAGAGGAAGTAGCAATTAAGTACAGTAATCAATCAACAGGTAGTAACTATTGGTGGGCAGGTTTAAATCAATCTGCTAATTACTCACTAGCCTATGGAACGGCTTATTCCGGGGCTAATGTTAAAATGGAAATTTCAACCGTGGGTGGCGCAACTTTTTCAGGAGCAGGTACTTTCAATACAACCCTTAATGTAAATGCAGCTGATGAAGGTGGTTCACCAGCTATGACGGCCGTAACAAATATGCGTGGTTATGAAGGTCGTGGTGTTGGTATAAAAATGAGAGATAGTGTTAATAGTGCTAGTAGCCCTAGTAATAGAGAGTGGTTTGTTGGTACTGGGTATGGACAATCTGGTTTCAACATTGGTTACGCTTCTGATGGATCTCAATCTTCTTATTCTGCTCAAGCTAAACTTCAAATAGGAACAAATGGTAATGCTGTTTTTGCAGGAGACATTTCAACATCTAGTGGTAAATTAAATATTACTAGCGATGGATCAGCTGCTAACGGCGCTGAAATATATTTGAAGCATGATAATAATAACACTAATGATACTATAGGTACTATTATATTTGGTAGCAATGCTGACGATACTTTATCTACAATAGTGTCAGAAACCAGTGGTGCTAACAACACAAGTAATTTAAAATTTACAACAAGTAATGCTGGAACTTTAGCAACTGCTCTTACTTTAAACGCTGATAACTCTGCAACTTTTGCAGATAAGGTATACATTAAATCTTCAAGTAATTATATAGATACTATTGGTAGTTATTTATCATTTAAATCAGGTGGTAACGAAATGACATTTGGTGGTTCTACATCAATGTATATTAATTATCGCGCAGCACTTGGTGGAACGCCAGTTCAATGGATTTGGAATGCTGGTACATCTTCTTCATATGCAAAATTTATTCTAGGTGAATTAGATGTTAGAAGTGATGCAGTTTTTGCAGGTAGTTTAACTATACCTGATTATATAAACCACACTAGTGATTCTGGTACTAAATTTGGATTTAGCGCTAATGATACGTTTGTTGTAAGAACCGGTGGCGCTGTAAGATTAACAGTTAATGATACAAGTGCAACTTTTGCAAGTCAAGTTGACACACAAACGTTGACTATAGACGGTTCATCATTAGGAAGTTATCACGATTTTCAATCAAAACCAATAGATTCAGATTCTGGATTATTTACTGTTGGTGGGCATGGAGAGGCTGGGGGTTACTCTAGAGCTGTTTCACTTTTTACAAGTCACGATGGTGTTTGGAATAGTTGGGTTGGTACAAATTTAAGATGGGACGGAACAAACTTTAAAAGAGCTTCCGACGCAGCAAACAATAACTGGGGTAATATAGCTGGTATAAGATTTTTAGGTAACGGCGCTGCATCAGGTGCGGCAATGCAGTTTATAATTGACCCACCAGATCAATCAAGCAATCCTTCTGGTGAACAAACTATTGGTACGTCACTTCCGAGCTCAATGACAGCTTTATCAATAAACAATGATTTATCTGCAACTTTTGCAAGTACTGTTAGCGCTACTGATTTTACAGCTTCAAATTCAGTTACTGCAGGTGCGTTTTTAAAATTTGGTACAAACGGAAATTCGGATGTAGTAAATGTTGGTAGTGGTGATATTAGGTTTTTACCAAGCAGCCAAACACTTGCTTTAACTTTGTCAGGGGCTAACGCAACTTTTGCAGGTAATGTAACCTTGTCAAACACAGCACCTATATTTTATTTAGACAACACAACAAGTTCAACTGGTAAAAAATGGAGGCTTAGTTCTGCTGCAAACGGTAAGATGTATATAACTCAGGACGGTGTTATAGATGCTATTACTCTTGATCATACTACTGGTAATGCAACTTTTGCAGGTTCTATTTCTGTTGGTGGACATGCTGTTAATGATATATTAGTAGCTGGTGATACGTTTGCTAATGATGATAGTCATTTAATGACGGCTGCAGCTATTGAAGATAAAATATTATCTTATGGCTATGGCACTGGTGGTGGTAGTGGTAATGGTGATATGCTTTTAGGTACGGTGCAAGATATAACAGCAGATAAAGAGTTTCAAGACGGTATTAAAGCTAGGTTTGGTACCGGAGCAGATCTTCAATTTTATCACGCGTCTAGCGAAAGTCATATTTATAATCAAACTGGTAATCTTACTATATCTAACGATGCAACAGATGGTGATATTGTTTTTAAATCAGACAATGGTACAAATGGTTTAGACTCATATATGACAATAGATGGTGGTGATGGAATTGTACGTGTACACAAACCATTATGGATTACAGAGTATATAACACATATTGGTGATAATAATACGTATTTTGGTTTTAGTGCAGCTGATACATTTGTAGTTCATGCTGGTGCAACTGGTCATGCTGAATTAACTATTGATAGTACAACAGCAACTTTTGCAGGTGATTTAAAATTATTTAAAACTGCGCCTACTTTATTAATTGAGGGAGATGGTGTTACAAGTGCAAATTTAAAATTTAAAACAAATACAGTTGATAGATGGAATATAAATGTACCTAGTGGACAAACAAATTTAGCTTTTACAACTGGCTCTACTAATGTATTAAGTTTAGACACTTCTAATAACGCAACTTTTGCAGGTGACCTTCAAGTTGATGGGGGTGATATGACAATTGTAAAGCAAAACGGTTCTCCTACTATTAATATGCTTCGCGATTCTAACGACCCTGGATCTGGCACCTTATTACATTATTTAAATTTTCAAGTAGATTATGGTGGATCACATCAAGATTGGGGTGGTATAGAACATAGAACAACTACTAGTGCTACAAGAACAAAATTAAATTTCAATG
>Ga0208157_1000792_pt1 | contig 15886 bp, 24 predicted proteins | sample 5_EtaG_FD_184077 | JGI IMG/M metagenome (GOLD analysis project Ga0208157, IMG submission 184077) | Marine viral communities from the Subarctic Pacific Ocean - 5_ETSP_OMZ_AT15132 metaG (SPAdes) (version 2) | ecosystem: Environmental > Aquatic > Marine > Oceanic | place: Pacific Ocean | collected...
TGGTGGCGGTTGGTCTTTGTAACGTATAGTTGTATCTGCAGCATGTATTGTAGCTGTGTGTACAAAAACTATTACAACTATAGTTATAAAAAATAAACGCTCCATCAGTTCATACATTTAAGCTATACGTATAATTGCATTCGAAGCGTCAGCTGCAGGGAATACTACTGTAAAGTCTCCCGCTGTAGATGTCTTATCTGCACCAAAATCTAATACTGCTACTGCTTTATCACTTTGAGTGTCGTTATAAATTAACGCACCACGAGCTGTAACTGTAGCTGTAGAAAATGTTAAATCATTAAAGTCTAAAAACGCTGTAGTTCCAGATGATGTAGGAGCTACCGCTGTAAGTGCTGCACCTGCTGCTGTATATCCTGTTCCTGATGCTTCACCAGAAGTTGTATATGCTGTAGTACCAGCACCTAAAGAAGCTGATGAAGTATATAATGCTAATTTAAAACTATCAGCGTTCGTATTACCACGAGCCACTGTTGTACTAAATGCATGAATACCATTCAACAACTCAACTTTAAATGAAGTACACATTGCTTGAGAAATTGCCATTTTATATCTCCAAAAGTTTAGTTAATTCAGAATGCCCTGCCTTATGCAGTTTATTCGCTATAGTTGTATGATTAGACTTTATAGCCTGTTTCATATAAAACACTAGAACTTGTCTAATGCTATCTTTGTAAGCCAAAGCCTGCTCCTTTAATAAAGGATTAGCTTCATCACCTACATAAATTATTTTAGCAAGACACAATTCTGCTACTTGCTCAGGTGTCATTCCTCCGTCTGATGTAGTAATTACATCATAATCAACACCTTGTAATAGTTTTGCTTGATTATCCATTTCTTACGGGTATCCTCTCTTGTCCACTTCTATAAGCATCACGTCTATTTTTACCATCACCTAAGTTTTTCAATAACTGCATAACTTCACTATACCTTGCTGTGTATTGAGTTACTGTATCTGGGTCTTCTTTCATAAACGCAGCTGCTTCCAGTAATGCACCATAAAACAATGCAGTATCAAAGTTGTCCCCCAACCAAGTATTACCAGCAGTAACAATGCTTTCTGGGTAATAGTAATAATGTAACTCAGCACTGTAATTAGCATCTGGTGTTGGCCCTAATATCATTGTTGTATCATCAAATATACCATAATATTCAGGTTTCCCAAAGAATCCAGAATCAGTATCAGGAAACGACTCTCTGATAAAGTTAACATCTTTATTCAAAAGATAAGTGTATTCGTTGTCAGTATTTATAACAGCAATACTAAAGGTAGATAACCAATCACTAGGTAAAGCAAAATATTTATTACCTGATGACATAGTGCCTTCTACATTCTTACGTAAGTCGGGTAACTGTACGGTATTATGTATGCGTTGCTCTGCATTTTGAATAAAAGTATTAACATCAGTCGTACTATAGTCATTCTCTGTGTACGATTTGATTGCTGCTACTAACTCGGTATAAGTCATTATGCCATTGGTCCTCTAGCTTTAGTTCCTTTTGTAGCTGCTCCGTTACCACGAGTAACCACACCCTCAGTCTTTACATCTTTTTCAGGATAACCACCTGTATTAGGGGTAGCAACATTTTCAGGTTGCTTGTAAGTTACCTTAGCTCCTTTTCTGTCTTTGTTCATCATTTACTCCTAAGTTGTTGTAATAGTTACTGACCCTATTTGGCCGTTACTTTCTAAATTATCTACTAATCCCTCTAATTGTAAAGGATTATTAAGTCCTACTGGGTCAAACCCATATTGATAACTCCTTTGTTCTTCTAGGTTTTTATCAGGTCTTGGGTCTTTTACTGCTTGTGGGTCATCTACAGGATACATACCTTGCATGTTCTGTGGATGGTCTGGTTCCCAACATTCCTTACAGACTTTTATATTGGTTTCTGTGGTTCTTATAAATAAGTCTTTTAGTTCTGTTAGCTTATATTGAAAGCCACATCTGTCGCATTCGGCAATCGTATGTTTTGCTGATGCGTACTTACTCATTTACTTCCTCTTTTTAACAGTTTTCTTCTTAGGTTTAGTATGACCATAACCTTTTTTCTTTAACTCTAAATGTTTAGCCATAGTAGGAGCTTTTACAGCTTTACCTGTCTTTGGATTGTACATATTATGAGGTTTAAAAGCTTTCTTCTTAGTAGCTTTCTTTTTGACTGAACCACCTTTTTTCATAAAACCCATTTTGTTACGAACTTCTGTTGGTAACTTACCTAAACTTTTCTTTTTATTTGCTGGTACGGCTTTCATCTTCTCTCCTATATGTGTTGTCTACGTGGAGCAATCCTAAGCGTAGCTTTATCTCTATCTTCAGTTGAAGCTAATGCCCACTGCTCTTCGTACTCTTGTTTTAAAAACTGTGTTCTATCACCTGCTTGAGGTATCTTTAAACTTAAATAAAATGCAAGTCCTGCAACTAAACAAGGTAAAAACCTAAATGGTATATCTTGTGTATTTACTCCTGTACCTGCATCATCAATTCTCTTGAGTGCCCAATAGACAAATGTATAGCTGTTATCTTCTGGAGCTGGCCATACATTTATATTTGGTTGTGTTGCTTGTCTGTTTATCCATACCTGAACGGGTCTACCTGTTGCATTCTTATTAGGTATTGTTCCGTAAGTAGGAGCTGATATTCTATTTATATTAATATCTTGTTGGTTAGTACCTGTACCTGTCCTAATAACTTGCTCAATCAAGTCAATCGTATCAGTAGGAAGATTGTAAGTTATAGTACCTGTGGTTAGAGAAAGAGTACCCTCTTCGATTGTCCAAAGATTAACACCTCTATTAGCCCATTCAACAGTAAGTAAGTTTAAGCTTCTGCGAGCAGTACGTAAGTCATACCCTGTACGCATTTCAGAACCACATCTTTCAAATGCTTCTTCTACAATGTTGTTTAAATCTAAGTTAAACGTTGTTGTTCCTGATGTTGCCATTATGTTTTCTTCCTCTTTGTCCTTCTAAGTGCTGATACTCTACGTGGCTTACCAGCTGGTTGCCCAAGTCTTTTCTTTTGAGCAATACGTTTTTTCTTTTGAGCTGCCGTCATTTCTCCTGATGTCTTAGGAGTCTTGCTTGACACTCGTTTACTAGGTCTGCAGTAAGGTGTACCACGTTTATCACCTTTCTTACGACCACAGGCTTTACCTGTCTTAACATCTTTCCAGTCTTCCTTAAACCATCTTTTTAAAGCAAGACCTTTTTTAGTCTTACGGACAGCCACTATTTTTTACCGCCTCTTTTCTTTCTACACTTGGCAATAGCACCAGAAGCATACGCACTTGGAAAAACTTTATATTGAGCTTTCACCTTATGATAACACGCATCTTTGGTACTACCGCCTTTCTTAAAAGCGATTGGTTTAATCTTACCCATACCTCTGCATTTCATCATAATTAAGCCCTTGTTTTTCCTCTCATCGCAATACCATCACGAGGACATTTTTTAGTCATTCCACCTTTTTTGTATGCTTTTTTAGCCATACCACCACCCATCATTTTCTTAACCTTACCACCATAAGCCATTTGACCCATAGTTCCTGCAGCATTTCTTCTTACTTTCTTTTTCTTAGGTTGTTGATTACCAGCGTCTCCTGGCATACCTTTCATCATATCACTTCTACGAATTTTAGATTCACCTTTAGCTGATGTACGAGTTGGAGTTAATCCTCTATTGTTAATCTTAAGAGGTCCTGTATTAGTGCTTATACCAAACGACTTTTTAAAATCACTTATATTACCTTTTATACCTTTGATTTCTTTTGAAAAAAGTTTTCTTTTCATAGAGTCGCCCTTTGATTTATCAAATCTACTTTGAGCTCTACCTAATCTACCTTCAAGCTGTTTCAACTTGTTTTTATCTTTTAGTCTCATTAAATTACTTCCGCCTACTGCCATTTTCCTTCTCCTATATTAAATTAAAATTAACGTTGTCCAAATCTACTACCTGCACGATTAGCTTTTCTTGGGTCAAATCGTTTGTTTCTTTTTTTAACCACAGTGCTTTTCTTTCTTTTATCAAGCTTACCACCTAGTGGTCCTTTAGGTCCTGATAATCTACCTTTACTACCACCCATAATATCAGACTTTCTTATCTTAGATTCACCTGGAGATAACTTACGTTTCTTAATAGGTGCTTTCTTTTTAGGTTTTGGTTTTTTAGCTACAGGTTTTTTCTTTTTGTTTGGAAAAAATTCTTCTCCTAAGAAATAAGCACCTGTAACAGCTGCTCCTAGAGGACCAAATTTACCAACTGGAGACCTTACAACTCTTTTAGCAACATTACCTAATCTTTTTAGTGTACTAGGTTTTTTCTTTGCTTTAGCAATACTTGTGTCAGCAAGTGTTGGTTTCTTTTTAGGCTTTGTAGTAACTGTGCCTGTTTTTCTATTAGCTAGATTTCCTGTTTTTCTATTAGCTAGATTTCCTGTTTTTCTATTAGCTAGATTTCCTGTTTTTCTCTTAGCTACAGTTGTAGGTGTTTTTCTCTTAGCTATAGTTCTACCTGTTTTTTTCTTAGCTACTTTCTTTTTGTTTCTACCACCTGCTACAATATCTGCATTTTTCTTTTTAACTTTATCAACCATTTCAATCTCCGTAATTTATTTAAATAACCAAGTGGCTACAATTCCAGCTACTACGCCTAAACCACTAAACATCCACAAAGCAACCTTACGGCCACCACTTAATTCAGATAAAGCCTTTTCTATACGGTCTATCTGGGTGTCCATCTTGTCTACCTTCAAAATGATATGGTCTATATCTTTCTTCATGTGGTCTATTTCAACTTGATGAACCGCTACTGTCTCTTGCACCTTATCTTCCATGTTAACATTTCCATCTCTTACGAGCTTGACGTAACCTTGAGTTAGGATTCTTTGCTGCTTTAGGAAACTTCTTCATTTGTCCTGCACTACGTGCACAGAATGATTTACGTCTCTTAGCAGCTTTAGAACCTTTTTTAACCTTTCCAGTTACTGCTGTTTTTAATTTACTACCAGGGTTGGCTTTACGATAGGCTTTGACACCTTTTGTTGTCATACCTGCTCCAGATTTAGTCTTTCTAAAATTACCAGACTTAACTGAAGTCTTAATGCCCATACCCTTTTTTCTAGTAGTTGCCATAACTATCTATCCACAAAATAAGACTGTGTTAGTAACATTAGTAATAGTAATTACAGCAAAATCTGTAACACTACTGCCGTTTGATGTTGTTAGTATACCCATACCAGGTAGGAACATGTCCTGTGTGCCAGTAGCACTAGCTGGTGTAGCTATGTTTAACAACTCTGTACCTGAACTACTATTTAAGTTCATTTTAACACTACCTGCTGAACCACTAGCTAAATAATAAAACCCTTTTAGTCGAGTTCTAGGTAAAGCTATTGACCCAGTTGTTCCTATACTTACATTACCTGCCGAAGCACCTGAAGCTGTAATACTTGTAACCTTAGCAAAAAAATTACTAGAGTCAGCTGTACCAGTATCAGCACCTGTAACGACTTCTGTAGTTGAGTTTCCTGTTAGTGCATCAGCCACAGTAATACCAACGATAGTGAAAGTATCTCCACTGTCGTCTCCTGCTGAAGTAAATCTAACTTTATAACCAACCCCGTTAGGGCCTGCGTCATCGGTGAGTAAGGTCAGAGCCCCAGCACCCGATATGGATGCTGCAGCTCTATAGTATGTAGCACTTGTGGAAGGGGTTACTGCCCATATATCTCCATTACTGCTCATATTATTCTCCTATTAACTAACTGCTGCACTAAAAGGTGTAGCTAAGTTTCCAGTACCACCTGTGATAACTGAAACACTCCATTTAGTTGAACTGATAGCTGTACATGTGATTGTAGCGTGTGTTACACCACCTGTTGTGCTTCCATTTAATGTAATAGTATCTGATGCAGCTGCTGTTACAAAACCTTCTGTATTGTCATCTGTATCTGTGTCAACGATTGTTGCTGAACCAGTCATAATGTCATTTGCGTTTGCAACCTGAACTACTAAATCTCCAGTTTTTGTTATTGAGTTTACTATTGTGAATGTAGCACCAATGTTATTTAGATTGTCAATATCAGAACTTGGTCCTGAACTTGCTCCGTCTGCTGTTGCATTTAGTGCTGGTAATGTGTAAGTTACTGCTCCAGCAGCATCGTTATGTACGATTTTGCCTGAGTGTGTAGCGACTGTTAAAGCTACGCTTGAGTCAGCGTCTATGACATTACCTGGTCCTGTGTTAATAAATCCATTTTTGGATACTACTGGACCCGAAAAAGTTGATGTAGCCATTATATATCTCCATACAAAGTTAGAACTTATCTATCGTGTATGCGTCTGTTCGGGGGCAGTTAGATAAGTTACGTTGTTCCCGATAGATAAATTATACCTACTTTGAAAATAAATAAAAGCAAAAAGAAAACCCAGCGAGAGATTAGCTGGGTTTTCAAAGTAGTGTTCAGAACTATGAAAAACTGAACACTCTCAAGTGTGCCTATTAAGCACCTTGTGAGCCCCACATTCCTAATGGGTCGGAGAAACCGAATGAATATCTTTCACGGGCTTTGTATCTAACATTACCTGTGTCGAAGTCACCGTCCATAGATGTAGTTAATGGTGTTCTTACAAAGTATTTCATACCATTTGGTACATCAGTTGTTAGGAAATAACCATCAGTATCAGTTAAGTAATGATTGATAGTATATCCTTCAGGAATTGCACCGTTGTTTTTCAATGCGTTAAGGTCATTATCAGCTGTACCAACTCTTTGGTCAGTCTCTAATAATCTTGTTGCAACGAATTGTAACGCTGGTGGGATGATTAGTTTACGTGGCTTAGCAGCAATCAATAAACCTCTTTCATCAGTCCAAGCAGCTATTTGAATAACCGCATTTTCTAATGATGACTCGTTTAAGTCAGCAGCTGTTGTTTGAGTGTTGTTGTTTGTACCACCGTTTACTAATGGATGGTCTGTAGCGAATAATGATTTACCATCTCCACCATTTGCATCCGAAAAACCATTGTTTAGAATGTTCGCAGCTTTTACTTGTTTAGTATTAGCCATTGAACGTGCTAAAGCTTTTGTGTATCTCGCAGATAAAGTATCGTAAAGGTTATCCTCTACAGCTTCTTCTGTTAATGAGAAACCTAAAGCTATGGTTTCGTGATTGTATCTAGCTGTGAACGCTTCTTGAGCATTGTCATAGGCGATGGCTGAACCTTCGTCTTTAACAGGTGCTTGTCCAAAACCAGATAGTTTTGTTTCTTCTTCGAAACTACGTTCTGATGTTTCAGATTCGTAGATTTCAGCGTGCTCTTCTCCATAACGACTGTATTCCATTCCGAATAAAGCATTAAGGCCTGGGAGCAACTCTTTTAATAACTGAGCTCTTGAAATTGCCATTGTTTATTCTCCTTTATATACCTGTTGCGTTAGTGTAAGAATGCTGAGCAATATTGAACTTCACTAACACATCAGTAAACGCATCGCCTACTTGTGAGTTTGGTGAGTCAACAAAATCAACAATTCTGAATCCCTGTGTAGTAGTCGCTACTGTCGCATCTAGTGCTGAAGTAGAGTTACCTGTCACAGTTGAACCAGTTGATGTAGATTGTACTGCAGCTAATGGAGCGTTTGCACCAAGACCAGCTTGGGCTATTGACGCATCAGCTTGTACTTGAAATACTACATCAGGGTCATCGACAACATAACCGACAGCATCAGATGCTACTGTATCTGCTGGAAAATATTGAGCGAAAACCTTTTGTTTTGAGTTAGGGTCTGTATACGAACATCCAACGAATACGCCTACTGTTCCTGCAGGGAAAACTGAAGAGTTAGAACCAACTGTGGTTACTATCTCAAGTGTTCCTGCTGTAACGATAGATACAACGCTTCCGTTAAAAATGTTTGTATTATAACCAGACGCTATTTTAATTTGACGAGTAGAACCAGCATAAGGCTGTCCACCAATCAAATTTACGGGCTTAAGACCGTAAGGTGCGGCTGTTGATGCCATAATATAATCTCCTTAAAAAATTATCTTTTGCCTTTAGTCACAGTAGATTTTTTATCAGAAAATAACGGCATTCTAGGGTCGTTCTGTCTCATTAGGTTGTTATCTACAGCCTGTTCCTGAGCTCTAGCTTTTTCCTTAAAATATTCATTTCTCTGGTCTACCATTTCCTGTGGCATTTTACATAATAGCAGTCCACCTACTTCAATACCGTCTTTGAATCTTGAGTTAGGGTCTGCTGGTAAATTTACTTCTGGGTGCTCTGAATGTTTCACAGGTTCCCAGCCTTCACGCATACGGGAAGATACATTTAGATTATCAGCTTCATTCACCAATGATACTCGAACCCAACGATACGCCCAGCCAGCTTCATGCTTGATTTCTGGTAATGTTGAACGAGGTTCCCATTGTTTATTTCGAACTTCAGTCTCTTCACGAGTTACTGCTTCTCTATTTGTGCGATTGTTAACTTTTTTATCCATTTGTACTCTCCGTTTTAATTAATTCTCGTGCATATTGCTCTGGTGTTAGCTTGAATTTCTTTGCTAAAGCTAACTGTGTTTTAGTCAACCTAACCTTTTTAGGGCCAGTCGACCTTGTTGCTGGAGCAACTACAGTTGAAGGTTTGCGTTGGGCAGGTTTTGCCTCTTCCAACGTATCAGTGTCCCCGTAATTCTCTGGGAAACGTTTTTGCATAGTACTATCAATACTACGATAATATTCGTCAGACGATGGGTCTACCCCATTTCTAACTAGTTTTTCATGCAGTCCCAATGCCAATGAAGTCATTTCTTCATCCTTTCCAAACCATTGATTCTTTTGTTGCCAAGCCATAGCTTTAGCATCTGGTTGTGGAACGTTTGGCCTAACTGTGTCTTGCTCTGAAGATAACTCATTTTCTTTGCTTTGTAAAGTTTCTTTACTAAATTGAGGTTTTCTATCTTGAGCTTGTCCTAGTTTATATTGAGCCTCATTCATTTTAGTTTGAGCTTCTACTAATTTCTCACTATCACCAGCATCATAAGCTTCTTTATACTCTCTTTGAGCAAAAGCTAAATCAGCTGTATATTTATCTTGAAGAGTCTTAATATAATCTTCTTCTCCTGTTGAAAGGGTTTCTTTAAGCTTTTTGTTTTCTTGCACAGAAAGTGTTGCAACTCTTTCAGCTTCTTGTCTTTGTCTTTCAGAAGCTTCTTTAGCACGTCTTTCATCATGCCAAGCTTTTTTAAGTTGAGCCATTCTGTTTTTTACTCTATCCGAATATTCATCCAGAGTATCAGCTTCAAGCTCTTCTTTAATATTCTCAGGTAAAGGGTCTCTGTTTCTATCAGCTTTAGGAGTGTCATCTTCAATCTCAATATCAAAATCTAACTCCTTTTGTACAGGCTCAGCTTCTTTTTTAGGAGCTTTCTCAGCAACTTCAACGTCACCTGTTTTCTCCTCAGAAGCAACCTTTTCAGCTGCATCGACCTTTACCTCAACTTCCTCTCCCTCCAGCTCTAACTCATCAGGGATTTCATTGATTATCTTTGCCATGTTTGCTCTCCATGTTATGCACGTTCGTAGCCACGTGGGTCATCCACTACGGCTTCTACTGTGTCGTCGTTAATAATGCGAAACTCATTACCAAAAATTTTGATTCGAGTTCCAGAATATGCCCTAGTAATAACGAAGTCTCCTTCTTTACACCAAGGACCTGTCGGGAAACGAGCCTCATCTTTATAAGCTGTGTCTCCTAATTTCATCACAAATAAAACAACTGTTGAATGTTCTTCAATATCCTTTACTTTATCTGATTTAAGTATCCCACCTTTATATGTGTCTTCTACTTGAGGAACTGCACATAATATGCGGTAGCCTTTAACATCAGGTAATTGAGCAGGTTTACTTTCTTCAACATCTGTTTGCGGTGGATTTATTGGTACACCTGATGCTGATACTATTTCTTTATTTGGGGTTTGTATTTCACTCATCGTCTTCCTCCATATTTCTCATCATAGAAGCAATAAGACCTTGAGCTATTTGAAAGCCTCTGATAACACCACATGCGTGCATGTATTGTGCGTACTCTTCGGCTCTACCTTGTGCCATATCGTCTTTAATGCGTTGCTCTTCCTCGCCTAATTGATTAGCGAGAACTTTTAACGTTTCGTCCATTTCTCTCTCCTGTTTTTAAGTTTGCGTATTATTACGTTCCTTCTGTTGTTTTACGGCTTCAGCACCTAACTTAGTGCCTTCCATAAATTCTTTTGCATCCAACTCTTTTTGTTGGTTGACTGCGTCAGCACCAATCTTGGCACCAGCGATTCTTTCTTGTGACTCCATTTTTGCTTTCTCTAACTGAAGTCTTGCTGCATCTATAGCAGAGTCATCTGTCATTTTCTTAGCTTTTGCTTGAGCTTCCATTTGTTTAATTTGTAGCTCTTGTTGTTGCATTTGTATTAGTGGGTCTTGTTCTTGTTGAGCAATTTGTTCTTGTTTAGCTTCTGCAATATTTTTTTGTAATAGCTGGTCAGCTGATTTAGCAACAAGTCTAGATAGTTCAACTTCCACATCTTCAGGTAATGGTTCACCTGGCGGTGGTAGAGGAGCTCCAAGCTCTTCTTCAATTTTATTTCTATATGCAAAGGCAATATGTTCTGCAATATGTGCTTCCATAGCTGCAAATATTTTATTAGCGTTTGGACTCTGTCCTATAAGTTCTCTTATTTTAGGGTCATTAATAAATGCTAAATGAGCTTTGATATGTGCCTCGTGGTCTTGATAAATAAATGCCTTGACGGGTTTACTGTTAATAATATTCATGTTCTCTGTAACAGGGTCCATAGGTTTCATATTATCTTTCTGTGGTATTAGTTTTTCTGCGTTCTTAACACCTAACACATCTAACATCTGACGGTTAAGTTCTACCATGTCGTAGATATCTGGGTTCTGTTGTGCTAACTGCATAACCGCTTGATACTGAACTACTTTTTGTGACATAGTTGCAGCGTTAGGGTCACTGACAGGTATAACTTCTACCTTATCGTAGTCACTTTGTTTAGCTTCTCTTGAACCTGTCTCAGGCGTATATGCATAATCAGCAGGAGTAAAATCTTTAATAATACCTTTAAGTAATCTTAACTCTTGTCGCATTGAATAATGAATACGAGCTTGAACTGCAGACATAACTTTTAGTGTTCTTTCTAAGATAGCAAGTGTTGTTCCTACAGGAGCATTAGCTGACATGTCAGAAACTTTTAAATCAGCCGCACTAGCAAATCTTCTACCTTCATCAATAATTTGATTCATTAGTTGATTAAGAACTTGACTTGGTTCTTTATAAGGGAGTGGCAATATATTATCTCTGATACTACCTGATGGTACATCTACATCTCTAAACTCAGCAGGGGATATTGGTGTTTCATCACCTTTGATTCTAAGTCCTCTAGACTTAAACCCACCTGGTAGATTAGATAGTGTACCTGCATCTACAAGTTGTCTTAATATCATAGTACCTGACTTAGCAAACGCACCTATCAGATGTATTAAACCAAAGTGATAAAAACCAAAACCAGGAACATAACCATAGTGCACAAAGTGCTGACGTTTTTGTCTGGTCTTATCGTCTTGACTCCAGTTACGTCTAATAGATAAAACTGTATTTGTAGACTTTTCTATAGTTACTACATAAGGTAATGCTATACCTGTTTTCTCTCCATCTTGCTCATCTTCATAACCTTCTAAATCAAGGTCAACATGCATCTCTAATATTTTCCAACGACTGTCAGTTGTAGCACTAAAGCCCATCTTCTCGGCTATCTTTTTCTCTACATCATCTAAGTCATAAGTTGGTTCACCTAAGTCTACATCTTTATAGAATCCTGCTACTTGTAATTTACGTAACTCATTTTGTGTCTTACGCATTACATGAGTAACTCTTTCTGCACTTTCTAAATCAGATGCACCGTAAGGTACAACTATATCTTCTGCAGGAATATACATAGACACTTGACGTTCTAAGTTAGGGTCATAATAAACTTTCTTAAACGCATTACCTGCAAGACCTAAACCCCATAACATTCTTTCGTGTTCGGGTCTGTACTCAGTCATCTTTTCAGTTAACTGATAATTCATGTTCTCTTGTACACGAGCCGCTGCATCTTTACACTTTTCAGTTTCTTTACCAATGATTTGTGTCTTTACTGGACCTGAAGCTGGGAATGTTTCTGTCATAGTTTCTGCTTGGAACTTGACAAGAGTTTCTGTTAGTAGTGGGTGATAAACATTGCATGCTCCTTCCCACGGTTCACTTCTGTCTTCTAGTTTTAAACCTAAAAGGTCTAAGCCATCAACGTAAGTATCTAGCCAATCTTTTCTTGAGTTTACATCACCTGTGTAATCCTCTATTAAATCATCTGCTAATTCCCCAAGTAAATCATCTTCCATTTCTTCCGCAAGGTTAAGATTAAATTCATCATCTTCCATACGGTCGGGGTCAATATTAATTTCCATCCCATCAACATTAATGTTGACTTCATCAGGGTCTACAATTTCAATTTCTAAATCAGGCTCGTCTTGAGCCATTTCTTCCATACTTTTTGGAGCTTCGTATAAACCCTTATCAACATCCGCCATAATTTTTTCCTATAGTATACAAATGATTACTAGCACTACTACCGCTACATTTATTATTAGATTGTATTTGGTGTGGGTTTTTCTTAACCACTTAAGTTTCTCTCTTATAAATTGATATAACATAATTATCTCCGTTGTTAAATAACATACAGACGTTTCTGATTGTACCTTCTTAAACTTCGAATGTCATCTTCTTCGTCACTTGGCAACCTAATAAATCCGCCCTGCCTGAATCTCATCAAGGCAAGCGTTGTTGCATCTACTAGGTCATCATTCGCACCTGATGGAAAGTCATTACATTCTTCAATCACTTCATGTGCCCATCTTCTGTCTGGTGCCCATACTATGCCTGAATTAAATAAATCAGATACAGCATTTACTCTACTAATTTTATCCTGTCCTTTGCCTGGTGTAAACTCTCCTACAGGAATACCCATACGTCTAAACTCTTGGTAAAGTGCAGCTCCATTTGACTTCTTCTCCACCACAAACGCATCTGGTTCCCACGCTTTAAACTCTTCTATACACAAGTCTTTAAGTTCTGGAAACTCTAGCCTTCTTTTAATAGCATCTAATAGTATTATATTATAATTATTTGTTTCTTCGTTCATAAATACACCCCATGTAGTTAGGGCGTTGTAGTCAGCACGGTTATGAGATTCTTGAGCCGCATCAAGTGTCATTATAATAAATTCACAACTAGGTGGGTTCTCTTCTTCCCACATATTCCACCATTCTCTCTTAATAAGTGCCCCTTCTTCTGATGTGGGGTTCTGCATGTACTGAGCATTCCAATACCTTATGTCTAATGCCGCACGTCTAGACTGTAATTCTTTTAATGGCCAGAACTCAGGCCACAGTGGTTTCTCCTCGCCATCTTCTTCTAGTATTGCTGGAAACTCTACTACTTCCCAATCGTCTACTTCATCATTCTTAATCATTTGATTAACAATTTGCCCTGTTAGGTCAAGTTTAGACCAACGAGTCATTACCACAATGATAGCACCACCTGGCATTAGACGTTGTAGTGGCCCTGATTGGAACCATTCCCATGCTGGGAGAAAAACATCAGACTTTCCTAACTTAGCGTCTTGCTCCGAGTGAGGGTCGTCAATAATGAATAGGTCGGCACCACGACCAGCCAAGGCACCACCAACACCAATAGCAAAATACTCGCCATTAAAGTTTGTACCCCAACGGGACGCTGACTTAGAGTCTGCTTGGAGAGAAACATCTGGGAATATATCCTTGTACGAGTCCGAACCAACCAAATTTCTAACTCTACGGCCAAAGTTGACAGCCAAATCTGCAGTGTGCGAAGCCATGATGACCTTTTTAGCAGGGTGTCTTCCCAAAAACCACGCAGGAGCGAGATAAGATATGAGCTCACTCTTCCCATGACGTGGTGCGATGTTAACAATGACCCGTTTACGCTTTCCTTCTGCGATTTCCTCAAATAATTTTGCCAATTTTGCATGATGTGCTCCTACTTTGTAGTCTGGATAGACATGTTTAATAAATTCTAAGAAGGTTTTACCCCCAGCTTCTTTAATAAGCTCTTTTTTGTAGTCTAATAGTAATTTTAAGTTGCGTTGTCGCTCAGATTCACTCATCTGAGGTAGGGCTTGCTCTAATAATTCTAAATCTTTAGGATTAATCATCCTCAAACTCCACATCTTGTACTTCAACCACTTCTTTAGTGTGAATAACTTTGCCTTTTAGCTCATTAATGGTAGCTAATAGTTCTTTTTCTAGCTCATCACCTGATTTAGTAATATGTGTTACCTCAGTTTTTCTCTTAAATGCGTCAACTCCGTCTATTTCACCCACTGCTTTGAGTGCTGAAATGCGTTCTCTTGATGATTTAGCAGAATATGCTTCTTGAAGTAGACCATTTAATACGGTAAGTTTTATATCCGCTAGGTCTTTAGCTACCATGTGACTAGTTTGAGCCACCATACCTGCAAGAAATGCTATAGTTTCATTTGGGTAACTTCCAAAGTCAGGTTTTAATTCAGGATTAGCCATCATTTCTTGAGCGATAACCTCAGCTTGCTCCATGTTTTCTTGTGATGGTTCTATATTTTCATCTTGTATATCTGCAAGCATTTTTATAGTGTTAGTGCGAGCTTCAAGTTCTTCTTGAGTAGACAAATCTGGTAATGCTTCTCGAGCATTTTTTGGTAGTGGGACATTATCTTCTATGTGTGGAACTACTACTGTTTGATTATCCATGTGTCGCTGTTTACACCTGTGTACATTAATTGCAGCTTACTTTACTTATTGACAGTATAATATATAATATAAGTGTTGACAACAAAATACTATGAGGATTTATTATGAGAATGGATATAAATAAAGAGGGCGTTCTACATTTAGACTTATTTGATATAGAGACCCAAGAAGACGAGCATAAGTTTATCTACTATTACTTAGGCTTATCTTATGATACTAAGAAAAAGTTTGAGAATGCATATTATAATTTATACATCAAAGGACTCTTAGCTGAACCAGAAGCACAAATTATTCACACTGACATAAACAACATAACTCACATTGAAGTACACCCTAAAGATATATTAAAAAATATAAGTATGATAAAGCGTATATTAGCAGGAGATGTTGTAGACAATCCTGAGCCTGAGTCTAAGCCTCATCTAGTTGTCGTAGAAGATGAAAACGAATAAAAAGCCAAACTATCCTTTATTTATCATAGTCTGGAAAGACCACACAGGAAATGCTTCTTGGCAAAGTGTAGAAGAAATAACCAAAGAAAGACATATACTAGCCTACAGTATTGGCTACCTACTGCATCAAGATAAAGAGTGTGTGAAATTATGCAACACCTACACTTCCGATGGCGGTTGGGGTGGGCTGGACTTAATACTAAAATCTTGTATAGTAGAAATGTACGAATTGGAGATTATAGATTAACCCCTATGTAATGACTCCTAATAAAACTCATCCTCGAGTTAACGTCATTACCCTTTCCCTAGCCTAGTGTTAGGGATTTTTTTGTCTACAGTTTATGAGGCATCAATCCACGATAGTATAATCTTCTATAGTGCCCTTTAATCTTACGGTGCGGATGTGCCGCCATTATCTTTGCGAGTGTGTAATACATACTGCCTCCCTTGTTTATATCTAGGTAAGCTTTTCTCCCATGCTTTATGGCTTCAATTAGTATACCTTGGTTTTTGAAAATTTTGCAGAAAATTTTTTTATATCTG
>Ga0208157_1000796_pt1 | contig 15873 bp, 8 predicted proteins | sample 5_EtaG_FD_184077 | JGI IMG/M metagenome (GOLD analysis project Ga0208157, IMG submission 184077) | Marine viral communities from the Subarctic Pacific Ocean - 5_ETSP_OMZ_AT15132 metaG (SPAdes) (version 2) | ecosystem: Environmental > Aquatic > Marine > Oceanic | place: Pacific Ocean | collected...
ATAAGGAAGTTAAAGCAGAAGGCAAGTTAAACGAGTATCGTTCTTTTGTTAAGTATGACGATAAGTATGCAACAGATAAAACATCAGATTTAGAATTAGATAGTAAATCACCAGTAGAAGATGGTAAAGGAAATGAAACTTACGGAGGTGGTCAAGCATTATTAAAGGAGGCTTGGTACTTTGAGGGCGAAAAACTTTGTCTTGCTACTTGGTGTGGACACACATTACTGCAAAAAGAAGAGTCACCATATGACTTTATTCCAGTGGTAATGTTTAAAAATTATGCCTCCCCTCATACTATATGGGGTAAGGGAGAGCCAGAGGTTATAGAGTCCTTAGCTGTTAGCACATCAATTGTACTTTCTCAGTCGCTGGATAACTTGATATATCACGGAAATCCATCAATTGTAATGAACAAGTCAATGATGAAGACATATTCTAATAGACCTACAGACAAACCGGGTCAAGTCTTCTATACTAATGGTCCTCACGAGGGAGTTAGTAGACTACCAGCTGGGAACATAAGTGCATCGTCACTGCCGATGGCTCAAAGTTTAATACAGTTATCTGATCAAGTAAGTGGAGTACACGATATAACTCAAGGAAGAAATCCTTCTGGTGTGACATCTGGAACTGCAATAAGCCAGTTGCAAGAAGCATCACAGCAAGTTATTCGTACTAAAGAACGTGAAGTTGGTCAAGATGCAGTAATTAGCTTATATAAGCATACACTTTCAATGCTTAAAAACAACTCTGAAGAAAATTTAGAAGTAAGAACATTTTCTGATACTAATGGACAGTATGAGTTTTACTCAGTACCTCCATATGAATTAGATACAGATATGGATTTTAAATATGTTCCCGGTTCAAGTATGCCGGAGAATCGTGCAAGTAGATTTGACCAAGCATTAAACTTGGTTCAGCTTGGACTACTAACACCAGAACAATTTTGGAGATGGACACAGAAAGACATCTCACAAGAGATATTAGATGAAATAATGGAACAAAAACGTCAGCAACAAGAGATGATGCAACGTCAACAAGACACATTACAAAATTCTACTAATAAGGACGAGATTTTAGATTCCCTTCTTGTCCAACAAGGAATGAGTGGGCAACTTGAGGAATCAGAAACTAAAGAGGGTTAAAATGAGCATAAAGAAAAAAAAGAAGGATAAAAAAGGTAAAGTAAAAGCAAAATTAAAAAATATTGCTAAAGGTAAAATCTCAGCTAAAATGTATAAAGGTGGTTCAAGAAGTAAAGTATCTGCACCAGCAAGCAGAACTGTTTCTTCTTTTACTCCGGGTTCAAAAGTTGCTGTAGACAAACAGATTGAAAGAGAAACTGGTTCAATTAAAGATATTCAAGCAAATGAAGCTGATTTGAAATGGTTAACTGGTTTTAAAGATGCATATGATAGAGCCGGAGGAAAGGCTTTTAAATATCAAGGTAAAAAATATGATTCTTCTGATAAAAGAATGGGTGATATAGTAACAACTATGATTTCAAAACTATCTGGTGGTGGCGGTGGTGGAGGTGATAAACTATTTACAGACTTTACTGAGGATTATGTAAAGTTTGTTAAAGGAGAATTAGGACCTCATTGGGCAATGTTTGAAGATGCATATAGAAAAGATCCAAATTCTCATTTTGGAAAAATGGCTTTAGATTTATTAGGTAGATCATCAATTCAAAGTGAATACACTAATAAAACTGGAAATAGTCCTAAAGTATCTGGTGGTGGAAACCAAGGTAGTGGATTTTCTAAAGGTTATCAATCTTATGTACAAAGTAAATTTTCAAAGCAAATTGGAAGCGGTACAATTACAGCTGAAAAAATTATGAATGATCCAAAAGTACAGCAAAGTTATACAGCAGAAACTGGTAACAAACCGTAAGATTTTTAAAAAAAAAGAGCAACACCGAAAGGAGCCTCTAAAATGAGTAGTAACAGTAAAGAAGCCTATAATAATGTAATTGTTTCGGATGACGAACATAATTCATTAGAAGGCATTGAGACCACAGTGTCCGAGTCACCGAAGGAAGCGACTCAAGAGAATTCTGTAGAAGAACAGCCTTTGGCTGTTGAAGAAACAGTAGATTCAAGAGCAACAAATCCAGAGGGTAGTAACAGCGATGATGTGTATGAGTTAGAAATGGATGGACAGAAGTATAGTTTAGACGATATTGCAAATTGGAAAAAAGATGCAGATAATAAGTCTGAATGGAGTAAGTCCAATACAGAAAAAGCACAACAAATTGCTGGAGTGGGAAAATTCTTAAATAAGTTCAAAGATGATTCTGACTTTCAAGAACATATGAAAATGTATTTTGACGATGAAAAAGAATTTGATTCTTTTGGTTTGTTAAATGCTGATGTTCCAAAGGTAGATGAAGAACAAGTTGAAGTAAACCCATTTGAAGAAAGATTAAACACGTTAGAAACGGCTGAATATGATCGAGTACTAAATAGTCGAACCGAAAACTTAGACGTAGAACTTTCTGACCTTGAAAAACAATATCCAGATATTTTGGGTAATGAAGAACAAGTGTTAGAATTTCTTGACTTTTCAGAGAGAAACTCTGCTCGGTATCGTGATAGTAATGGTAATGTTAGCTTGAATGATATGTTTAAGGAATATTCATTTGATTACTTACAACAAGAATTGAGCCACTATAAAAAGTTAGGTAGGAATAGAGATAGAAATTCTGGAAAGGTAATAAATCGTTCTGAGATAGGAGCAACAGAAACTGTAACTCCTAAAAAGTATAATTCTTGGGAAGATATAAAAGCCTCTGATCCAGAAATTAACAAATACTTTGACGAATAAAAGTCAAGTATAAACTTAACAAGGAGAAAAAATGGCTTTATCAAGTAATGTAACAGCTATAACTCGTGAAAAGTTTATGCCAGTATTGGTAGACAACATCTATAATTCTAACGTCCTCTGCTTGAAGTTATTGAAAAATGCTGAAATGTTAGATGGTGGTAAAAAGATAGTTGTTCCCGTTGAATATGCAGATATGACTGCTGGAAACAGTGGTTGGATAACAGAAGGTGGAAACACAGCTACTGCAAGTGTTGATACTTATCAATCTGCTACATACGACTGGGCTACTTCATACGTTGGTGTGAAAATTCCGGGTGCAGAAGAGTTAGTTAACAAGGGTTCTTCCCAAGTGTTATCACTCTTAAAGAGTAAATTAAAATCAGCAGAAAAAACAATCAGAGACCTTTTTGGAACTGGTTTGTTTAATTCTGGTGCTGTAACTAATGGATTAACATCATTAAACGGTGTTGGAACAATTGCAACTGGCGATTATGAAGCATTTGATAATGGTGTAGCAATCATTGAAGATATGACTGGAACTGGTAGTGTTGCACAGCATCACGCTCCGGGTAATATTGATAATTCTGTTATTGGTTACCAAAGATCATTAGGTGGAATCGATTCTGGTTCTTTAACTTGGTGGAATGCAAGACTGGGTTCATTCGAGATTTCATCTGGATTAAGACCAGTTGTTAGTTCTGGTTCTTCAACAATCACTGGTGCAGTAACTTGGGCAGAACTTGCGAGTAACACAAATGGTGTTTCTAATATCGCAAGAGCAATGACAAGAATGTACGGTGCTTGTACTATCGATAATGATCAACCAGACCTTATAGTAACAACTCAAGCTATTTACGATGCTTACGAAACATCACTACAAGCAAACAAGCGTTTTGCTGGTTCTGATGACATCGCAAATGCTGGGTTCGATTCTTTAAGGTTTAAAGGTGCATCTGTAGTTGTGGACTCTCATTGTCCAGCTGGTCAAATGTACTTTTTAAACACTAATTACCTTGATTTTAAATGTCATCAAGATAGAAACTTTGCTTTTGAAGATTTCAAAAGATTAGAAGGTTCTGACAATTTACAGTCAAGAGTATTCTGGATGGGACAGATGGTTTGTTCTAACCCAAGAATGCAAGGTGTTTTAGTTGGTGGACCTACTGATTATTCATAAACAGTAGTTTAGTAGTTTAAATAATAAGTTGGGAGTGATACTTTTTGTGTCACTCCTACACTTACCTAAGGAGAAAGATGACCGGAGCAGAATTATTAACAAACATAAATAACAGATTAGAAGATGCTAATAATACAGCCTTTACAGAGGCTCAAAAACTTTCAGCATTAAACGATGCTCAAAAAACATTAACTGGTCTTATAAGAAATTATTATTTATCTGATTTAAAAGTAAAAGCAAGTGCTAAAACAGTATCATCTGGTGCTTGTACTTTTACTGTAATTGGTGCTACACCAATAAGAAATGGTATATATAAAGTATACGATATAACAAATAGCAGAGATGCTAAATTTTTTGAAGAAGAAAATTTTCCTACTGGAACAAAATATTCATATGGAACTGCTTATTGTGTAAGTGCAAATAGTGTTCTTATAAATCCTTCAAGCTGTGTTAGTGCAGATATTTATTATATAAAAGAGCCAACAGCAATTGCAAATGGTTCTACTGAATGTGATTTAAATTCCTCTTTAGAAATAATTTTATTAGATTTAGCAGAGTCTTCATTATACTATCAAGACAATCGTCAATCAAGAGGTGATAAAGCCTATCAAAGAGCAGTAACAGTAATTCAAACACTGAACGAAAGACTTGATGGGTAATACAATTGAGGTAAATTTAGAAAATGGAATGAATTCCAACTTAGATGAAACTAAGGTGGGAAACAGAGCTGTTTCTATCGTTGATTTAGATAATCTAAAAGGTGTATTAGAAACAAAAACTGGTCCAGCTACAATAACTACAATTTCATCAAAGTTGTTTTCTGATATTGGCTGGTTTGTAAGTGTAGCCACTAATCAAAAACAGTATTTTTTATACAGTCCTTCTGATGGAATCATATATGTATCATCTTCAGTTGATCCATACTTTAACAGTTTAACACCTCTTATAGATATTGATGATGCTAAAAAATCTACAAGAGTAGACATTACTAACTGGGGTAATGAGGTTAGGTTTGCTTGTGGTTACTTAGAAGAACCTAAAATTTATCAAGTAATACAAAACAGAACATTCTTAAATGCATCTTTTTCATACAATGGTGCAAGATTAGACACTAAATCATTTCCAAGAAAACCAAGTACTTGGATATACAGAGACCACAATACAGATGGTGTTTCTGGAGAATTGCAATCTGGTGGAAGTATAACAGAAGGTAAAAGCTGTTTTTATAAAATTATACCAATATTTGATGGGTTGCAAGAGATGAACTTAGATGACCCTTTTTATGGTCCTATAGTAACAACTGCTGGTAATCAGTCAGTTAAATTAGAACTTGATGTTGATAGTGCAGACTGGAATCCAAGAATAACTGGATGCAGAATATATAGGTCAACAACTGATGGTTCTATACCAGATAAAACACAATACAGAAATATTCGTACAATAGATTTTATCAAAGAATCACCAGCAAGTTGGATTACAAGCACATCTGCTTATAAAGGTAGAAAAATATATGCACACTCTTTAAGTGCTGACTATAGTACTTTCCCAGCAACTGGTAAATGGGGGGAGGCACAAAACACTTACCCTTCTGCCTCTACAATAGGTACTGAAGGAACATTTACAAAAGCATCAGAAAAGTTTTTATTCTTAGGAGAAGACAGAGAGTCTACTGATCAATGGGGAGACTCTTTAACGACATATTTATGGGGAGCATCTGCAAGTGGTGTTTCAAGTTCTACTATAATAGCCAGTACTGGTGGTGGAACTACAAGAACAGATACGATAACCAAATTAGCTGGATGCAATCAGTTAAGAATTGGAATGGATGCACGATTAAACATTTCTACAACCTCTGCTACAATTACAGTAAATTCCACTTTTAAAATTTTAAGAGATGTTGATAGCAATGGTTCGTATGAAACAACTTTTTATGATTCAAGTGCTACATTCGCAAGTGCAAGTGGTTTATCTACCTCAACTTTGTATACAGATACTGAATATGTAAATATAGATATTAGTTCATTTAATGACACTGAGGTGTTTCAAATTGAATGGAAATGTACAATATCTGGTAGTGGTTTTTACAGTACAACTGTTAAAAGTTCATCATTACAATTTGCAGAGTTTTTTGTTGCTTCTCATACAACAGCTTACTCACATCAGTCTATGATAGCTATTGCAGATAGTGGAATAGCAGATAATAGTGCTGTAGGAAAAACATTACAAGTAGGTGGTGATTATTTTGTTGATGTAAATCAAGGAGATATTTTTAGAATGTCTGGAAATGCTGGATGGATAGATGCAAGTAGCACAAGTGGTAATACAGTATCTGGTGGTGATTTAGTTTTTTCAAATCCTTCTGGAACTACATACAGAATGACGTTTGTTGATGTTGGTGAGGTAGAAGGTAGTTATCATCCATTTTCTGGTGTTAATTCACTTGATACTCGCTTTAAATACTGTACTGCATTAAATGGTAGACAGTTTGTTGCTAACGTAACAATTTATGATGGGATGTCAGCAACTGGTGAAGAGCATAATGATATGGTAATTTTTTCTGAACTTAATGCACCAGATGTACTACCCATATCAAACTTTATACAAATAAAAGATTTACAAGGTGGACAAATATATGGAATAGAAGGTTTGTTTGCTGATATAGTTGTTTTCTCTGAAAGAGGAATATTTAGATTAAATGTACCATCAGATGATCCTACTGCTTGGAGTTTAGTTGAGTCAGAGCCTAACATTGGCTGTACACATCCAGATTCAATAGCTAAATGGGAAGGTGGTGTATTTTTTAGAGGAACTGATAACCTTTATTATATAACATCAAACTTTGAGTTTATACCAGTAGGAAATGACATTAAAGATAAATGGGACGCTAACTTAGTAAGATGTAAAGTTGATGTAGAAAATAATAGACTTGTAGTTAACGATACTGTTGATGATAGGTCTTATATACTTGATTTAGATAAGTTTAAAAAAGGTGAAACATATTGGTATCAATTTACAACAGATAATACAACAGCAGATGGTGATGTAGTTCAGTTTGTTGATAGAGATGGAACGTATAAATATTTATTAAAAAATGGCTCTAATACTGATGTTAAAACTCCATCTGGTGGTAGTGCAATAACAAGTCAAAAGTTTAAATCTGGCTCTATAGACCTTACAACTCAAACAAATCCAAAAGGGTCTATAATAAGAAGAGTTTATATAGACTGTGGAACTAATCAAACTCAACCCGTTGCTTTTGTATTATATGGAAATAATGGTGCTATGGCGACTTATTTAAGGACTATAGAAACGAGTGATTGGGGTTCTATTAATGATGAGCAGTACACTGTTAATTTTAGAGTTGGTGAAAGATTTAAAGCAGTAAGAATAGAAATACAAACTATTCAAAGGCTTGAAAGAGTACAAATTGAAGTCGACTAAGATAGCAAGAAAACCAAAAGATAAGAATTTAGCTGAAGCATTTAGACAATTAGAAAGAATGATAGAAGATTTAGATTCAAGATTAAGAAAATTAGAGGAAACAAATGGATAAATCGTGGAAACAATTAGCAGAAAGATGTCAACTTTTCGTAGACGAAAAAGATGGTCTTTTAATAGAACTTTTAAAAGAAGCAGAGTGTGAACTTGCAAATAGGTGTAGTCTATTTAAAACAAAATTTAATATATATTTTGATGAGACTGCTGGTGATATTACTGTTTCAAATGCATTTAAATTACCATCTCATTTTAAAAGCATAATTTCTGTTCATATTGATGGAGATTTAATTACACAAAGAGATAAGTCGCAATGGGACTTTGAAAATTCTTCTTCACAAGCAATGAATGTTCCAAGTGGTACTCCAGATTATTACACTCTTGCAAATGGCTTTATAGTTTTTAATAAAACAACATCAACTGGATATGCAGAAGTTAATTTTAGAGGTGCTTTACCTAATATAGATACTATAGCCAAAACAGTGCAGATGATACCAAATGGTGATGATACAGTTTATTTAGATACAACAATGGGAGCAGAGATTGATGGCTTAACAGTTCAGTATCTTAACGATACCAATAAAAACCAAAATACAAGTATTGCATATGACTCAAGCTATATTGAGGCTTATGATATGTTTGATGCATCTCAAAATACTGCAACGCTAACTGGACGATCAAAGGAAATGAACATACAATATCAAAAATATGTGGGTTCTGATTGGGATAGTGCAGTAGGTGATATATACAATTTAAGTACTGGCGAGATTTTAAACTATAGGTCTAAAGGTCCAGTTATAGAAAACGACTATCATTTAGCTTTATGTGATTATGCTTTAACAATAGTAACTGCTAAAAAAGAACCAGTATTATCAGATAAACATAGAATGCTTTGGGAAAAAACAATTAACGAAACAATAAACGATAATTTAGATAAAGAATTACCGATAGGAATTAAGGAGGAAATATAATGAGTTGGTGGAATGCAGTAGGACTTGCAAGTAATCTATTTAGTATTGGCTCAAGTGCAAGAGGTCAGAAAAGAGCATACCAAGAAGCACAAAAGGAATCTCCTTCTGAAATTAAATACAGAGAAAGATTAGAGAAAGCAAAAGAGTTAGGTGATCCAGATTTATATAAAAAACAAATAGAATCATTTAGACCTATAGTAAGTCAAGGTGAAAGAGCAATAGCCTCAACAACTGGAACTACTATTAGGCAAGGACTTGAGAACTCTATAATTGCTGGTGAAATGAAATCAAGAGTAAATGCTAAAACTCTTCAATCATTAACTGAAGTTGCTGAGAGAATTGCTAATTATAACGAAGAATACAAAAATAAAGCAGAGTTAGATTTAGAAAGATATAATATGGAAAGAGATTCACGTCTTAGAAGTCTTGCTACTAATTATGAGTCAAGACCAAGAACTGGACCTCAGTATTTAAATGCTATGGCAAACTATGGACAATCTCAATTTGGGAATTCAAGTAATGATGATTCTTTTAAAAATTATCTTTATGAATTACTTGGAATTGAACCTCCTACAGAGGATGTATAATGAGTGAGATAAATTACAGTAAACCAAAGCAATTTAAATACAAAACAAATAAAAAGAAAAGTTTGTTTACAAATTCTCAGAAGAAAAAAATTTTAGGATATTTAAAAGAACCTAAAGTTCAAGATTATGTAAAAGGATTAGACAATAGTGGAAAAATAGCATTTGCTGATTCATTAATGAAAATGCAAACAGATAAATCTTTTAAACCAGATATACTAAAAACTGCAAAAGAGAAATCAGATAAAATTGAACCTACTATAGCCACACTTCCAAAATCATTATTACATCCAGATGTTTTAAAATCAATAGGACCTACTGCTGGAGACACATTAAGACTATCAAGGACAAATTTAAAAGAACTATTAAATCAACAACAACAAGCACAAGGTGGTGCTAAACTGTTTTTTAATGATGATACAGATACATTTAGTTATGGTGACGAAAACGAAAAAAAATTAAAAGAAAATCTTACGATAATTGAAAATCAAATAAAAAATGGAAGAAAACCTAATCAAATGTTTATTGATGAAATAATAAAAATAGACCCAGCTTTAGGTGACTCTTTAATGCAAGAAATTAACAAAGTAAAAAAAGACCCTAAAAAAGGTACTGGTGATGCTCTTTTGAATTGGGCAACAAAAACATTATCTACTATGGGTAAGGCTTGGAAAGATAATGTAGAAAACACTAACAATATGGTTAAATCACCACCTCCCAATTTACAGAAAGATTAATGGCTTACGAACCTTTAACACCTTATAAATCCAAAGATGATCCTTTGTGGTATGTTTTTGACGAAGACCAAAACTTTAAATCTTTTGATACTCGTGATAAAGCATTAAAGCATATAAGGGCAACTAAATTTCCTTTAAATGAAGGTATTGATTTAGACACTGCTTACAATGCACAAAATAAAAAAATAGTACAAAATAGAAATGCTAAGATTGATTCTTTTAATGTAGCAGAAGGCTATGATGTTAAACCAATAGAACCTATTAAACCTCCAAAAATTGTATATGCTACAGATGAAAAGAAAGAGGAAGACAAACAGCAACCATCAGCGTTATCACAATTTGGTGCATCTTTTGGTCAAGGTACAAGAATTGGTTTTACTAATTTAGTTGATTATGCAAGAGCAAGAAATGAGTTAGGGGTAACTGCATCGGAAGGTTATTACGATAAACCTATTGACGAATATTCAAAAGAACACCAAAAAGCTATAGATATTTTTAATAAAGATATAATGGCTAAAGGTAAAATAAATGATAATGAATATATAGAAAAAATATTAAAAGACAACAACCTAAATAGATCATATGTTGAAGGTGGTAAAATCTTAACAAGAAGAACTAAAGAAGAAGAAGATAAGCTAATAGCTAATTCGGTGTTTAGTCAACAAGCAAAAAAAATTAACCAATGGGCAATGAGCAACCCATTATTAGTTGATAGCTGGGAAGATATAGATGATTCTTGGTTAAACTCATTAGCACAAGCTGTACCATCTTTTTTAATACCTCTTACTGCCTCAATAGCAACAAGAAATCCATATATAATGATGACTTATGGTGGAATACAAATGTATTCCGATACATATACAACTGCTGAAGAATATTTGGACGAAGGTAAAATAACAAGAGAAGAAGCTAATACATTAGCAAATTACGTTGGTGCTGTATCATTAGTAACTAATTACCTACCATTTAAAGATATAATTGGTGGTACTAAATTAACTAAAAAAATACTTTTTGATAAGGCTTTTGAAAAAGGGTTACATAAAAAAATATCTACAGAAACATTTAAAAAGTTTACATATGAAGCATTGCAAGAATCTGTAGAAGAAATAGCATCTTTAAGTGCAGAATTTACATATAGAGATGATATGACCTATGAAGAGGTTAAATCAAGATTAGTAAGAGCATACACAATTGGAGGTGTTTTAGGTGGAGTTACTGGAGGTGCATTTGCAACTTTAAGCAAACCTCAACAGAAAAAACATATAGATGCTTTAGTAAAACAAAGAAATTCGGTTTTACCTTACAAAATGAATATTGATAGTAATGGTAATTTAAGTTTTAATATAAAAGAAGAAGATTTTGATAGTAAAAAAGAATATGAAACTATAAAAAAAGTATTAAATGATCCAGATTTCAAAAGAAGAATAAATCCATTTAATCTTGCTAAGAAAAATCCAGATACCCCAGTAGAGTTTTTAATTTTTGACGAACTTAATAATGAGAACCCAAATACTGATGATGTAAACATAGAGTATAATAAAAAATTAATAACCTCAATAATGACAGATGAGGACATAAGAAAAGCAAACTATGACCCAGATAATCCACAATGGTTAACTGCCGAATTACAAGAAGGAGATGAAGGATATGAAGAAGGAAAAAGAAAGTTCAAAGTACACACACTCGGCTCGAACATATATAATAGTTCCGGAGGGTCAATCGTACTCTCTGAAGGAGTCTCTCAAGATGTCTTTGTTGAGGAACTTACCGAAGTCCTCTATAAAAAACTTGCAACAACAAATCCAAAACTTAAAAGACGAATAGACAGATGGATTAAAAAAACCACTAAAATATTAGATAATAACAAGATAGGTGGACCAAGAAATATAGAATTGTTTTCAAAGTTCTATACATTTAATTATTTAGGATATGCAGATACAGAGTTTGACCTTGGTCAAATAGCGAAGATGCCTAAAGGTATTTTAAAAGATTTTGATGCTATAATGGGCGAACAGAAGGATGGTACGAACTTATCATTTTTATTTAAAGGTAAATCAAAAGGTGACGTGATCACTGAAACTGAAACTGATGTAGATGAAAACTCACAAACAGTAGAAACTCCAGAAGAGTCATTTAGACTTACACCTCAACAAGAAGAGTTCTTTAAAGACTCTAAAGTAAAAGAACCTTTTGGCGAATTAACTCAAGTGTATCACGGAACAGCATCAGAAGATTTTGAAGCATTTGACCCTTCTGCCGAAAGAGGTGAATGGAAAGTTTTAGGTGATGGAGTATATTTTTCTCGATTTCCTCAACAAGCAAACAATTATACTATGTATGGAGATGGTAATCCAAGAGTTATACCAGCATATCTCAACCTTAAAAACCCTTTTATAATTGAAGGTCAAGGATTAAATAGAGAAATAGATACCCCAACTGAACCAACAATTGAAGAAAAAAATCGTCTTAAAGAAGAACAAATAAAGCATAAAGGTAAAGATTTAGGCTACTGGTATGATAATTGGTTGTATTTACCTAACGACATTAAAAGAAATGTTTTAATGGAGTTTGGTTATGATGGTGTTATGGATGGAAATGTATATGTAGCATTTAAACCAGAACAAATAAAATCTCAATTCAATCAAGAGCCTACAAGTGATCCAAGAATGTCATATAGACTTATGGTAGACCCAGATTATCAAATGGACCACAGACCAACAGAAGGACCAAGAGCATTTGATTTATTAGAGAAGGTTGATGGAGATAACTTTGCACCAAAAGACATTTACGAAGAACCAAGACACTATATTGGTTCTACACCAAATGATTACAGTGAGTTTACACCAGATATACCTAAAGGTGCTGTGTATAATGAAACAATTCAGTTTATGAATTTCTTAAAGCAAAACAAAGATAACCCAGATGCAACAGTAACAATTTATAGAGCATCTCCTCAAAATACATTAAATATAGGAGATTGGATTACTCCATCAAAAAGTTATGCTAAAGGGCATAGCAAACATTATGAAGATAGTTCTAAAGATTTACCAGTTTATGAATTCCCAGTTGCACTCAAAAACATTAAATGGGCTGGAGATACTTTAGAGGAATGGGGGTATTTTCCAGACAAGTCAAACACTAAAGTTGAATTATTCAACGAAACAAATGGAAAAGAAATAGATACAGAAGAGTCATTCGCCTTAGCACCAGCAGTTGATGATTTCTCTGATATAGTTAAAGCATTATCTAATGTTGATTTAATTGATGCTATAGATGTAGAGAAATTTGCTGATAATAAAGAAATAGGAAACTATTTAGTAGAACGAATTCAACAATTACAAAAAGAAAACAATATAGACTTAAAAACTAAAACTGGAGAATATACTGATGAACAGATAAAGATAATATCTGATGTTATAGTAAGAGAAACTCTAAACGAAATTGTTAATAATCCTAAAAATGCTGGTGCTTGGTATTCAACTAATATGGAGAATGCTATAAAACTTTTAGGAATTATATATCCAGAAATATTGTCTAATAAAAATTCTCGAACAACATTTGTAATAGGATTAGCCATAACAAGTAATGGTCAAACACCAGAAGATAATTTGAGATATGCATTACAAGTATATGACTTTTACAAAGAGAAAAATAGATTTCCAGAAACAGAAGATGAATTTGATAGTGCTGGTTCTGTTAGTCCTTCAATGAGAGAGGGATTTGTAAAATATAATAGTTTGGTAACTATGTTTGGGTTAGATGATGCAAACCAATTTTTAAATACCAGATTTAAGGTTGGAGAAATAAACTACATAACTGGTCATAAGCCAAGCAAAGAAAAAGTAGATCAAATACTACCGGGTTCTGCAATATTTGGTCCTAAAATAGGTGGTGCATTTTATCCAAACCTTCAAGGTGCTTACGAATATGTTACTATGGACAGATGGTTTATGAGAACTATGGGAAGAATAACTGGAGAATTAATAAACAATGTTGAAGATTTAAAGCCACAAATTAATAGGTTTAGAAATACATTATTAAAAACAAAAGGACAAATTGTAAAATTAGGTCATAAAAAAACTGGTATAAAATTAGATGAAAAAAAATACCCTTTACAATTTAAATACAATAGAAAAAAAATTATTAAAGAATATAATATTGATGAAAATTTATTAAAAACAGACGATGATTATGCTATTGAAAAAGCCTCTGAAATATTAAGACCATATGCAAATGATGGATTTAAAAACAAGACAGAATTGAATTTAGCTACAAACAATTTAGTAAAAAAAGTTATTGAGTTAATAGATAGTCCAAGAAATGGAGGACAAATAATTTCATTTAGAAAAATAATGAAATTAGCGACAGATAAAGTAAACCAAAAAGTAAAGGAAAATAACATAGAATTTAGTAAATTATACCCAGCTGATTTACAAGCGATTATATGGTTTCCAGAAAAAAGATTATATAGTAAGCTGAGAAAATCAAAAAGTATTTTAAGGGAGACAAGTTATGAAGACGAAGCCAAAAAGATTCTACAATCCAGAGGATACGATGATAAACGAATTGCAGACATCCTCAATACCAATGAAGAGTATGCTACGAAGGGTGGGGCATTTAATCAAGAAAATGAAAAAAGCTACCGATTAGCACCTAAAGACCCAGATGAACTAACTCCAGAGGTTATAGACGAGTTAGACAGAGCAGAAAAATTACCACAAATATATAGTCAGCCACCAAGAGAATCTAAGTTTTCTATAAGCAAAAAATTTAATATAGATTACAAAGCTGGTCGTAGTTTAGAAAAAGTTTTAAAACCAATATCATCAGCATTAGAAAAAATCCACCCAAAACTTAAAAGAGCATTAAGAGACTTTGAGTATAGGTTATTAACAAAAACAAGACAAAGAAGAATAATTGTTAAAAACTTTTACGATAAAGCAAAGTCTATGTCACAAGAAGATTATTATCATTTAGACCTCGCATTTAAAAATGCTGATGGTGACAAAATAAATGAACTAATAAAAAAATATAAACTTAAAAAAGAATACAATGCATTAAGAAAAATGCTTGATGACCAAGGTCAAGAATATGTTGATGCTGGTGGTGAACTTGGTTATATGGAAAATTACATTCCAAGAAAACCGAAAGATTTAGATGGACTTAGGCAGAATATGTTTGGCTTAGACCCTAAACTACAAACCTTATATAAAAAATTAGAAAAACAAGCAATTAAAGAAAAAGGCAAAGAGTTAGACCCAACAGAAAAAGAACATATTATTAATATGATTATGAGAGGATATAAAACTCTTAATGAAGGAAAGCCGGGTAGTGCAAAGCCAAGAGTTATAAAATTAGTTGATAATGATATGAATGAATACTACTACCATTCATCTGAAGCATTAATGAATCACATAGAACAAATGACAGATGTTATTGAGAAAAGAAACTTTTTAGGTAAAAATGAATTAACTGAAGATGGTATTGCTAAGTATATAAGAGAGGTTAATGAAGAAACACCTTTAACTCAAGACCAAGAAATGGCTATTAAAGAAATATTAAATGCAAGAATAAACCCAGCAGTTACAAGTAGAGTAACTGGTGCTATTAAAAACTCTACTTATATAATGACTATGGGTAATCCTTTATCTGCTATTACACAGCTTGGTGACCTTGTTTGGGCATATGATCAAGCTGGAGTATTTATAACAATAAAAACAATATTCGGTAAAAAGAAAATAAGAATAGAAGATTTAGGAATAGAAAAGATAGGACAAGAATTTACATCTTCAACACCATTAGCTGGTGCAGTAGATAGGATATTTAAAATTGTTGGTATAGCTAAGATTGATAAGTTGGGTAAAGAAACATTAATCAATGCAGTCTTTAATAGATATGTTAAAGAGGCTAAAAAAGGGAAACCTTCTAAACAACTATCAAACGATATAGATAGATACTTTGATTCTAAAGATTCTAAAAAAATAAAAAAACTTATGAAAGATTTAAAACAAGGTAAGATTACTGAAGATGTTCAGATATTAGTGTTTAATAAACTATTGGATCACCAGCCAGTAACT
>Ga0208157_1000798_pt1 | contig 15861 bp, 17 predicted proteins | sample 5_EtaG_FD_184077 | JGI IMG/M metagenome (GOLD analysis project Ga0208157, IMG submission 184077) | Marine viral communities from the Subarctic Pacific Ocean - 5_ETSP_OMZ_AT15132 metaG (SPAdes) (version 2) | ecosystem: Environmental > Aquatic > Marine > Oceanic | place: Pacific Ocean | collected...
ACTTTTACTATTGCAATCTTAGCTGATAAACGAGCTAAGCGCTTTTCTAATCTAATTATTTCCGCAGGTGGTTTATTTTTATTTAAATCTTTTTTTATTTGTTTAATAGATTTTAAAACTTCTTCAGATGGTTCAGACACTTGTATTATAGTTTCTTCATCTGTTGTAATGCTTTTTAAGCATGTACCTAAAAATTCTGGCTTAATAAAATCTAAATCGTCACCTAAATCTTCATTAATTATTGTGGCTCCTGTTAACATAGCTAAATCAGTTAACATTTCTTTTTTAGTTATTCCATACGTTGGAGCATTAATAACATTTACTTTTATATTACCTTTTACTTTATTCATTGCTAAAGCTGATATAACAGGCTGTTCAATATCTGCTATTATAAGTAAAGGTTTATTATTTTTTATAACATATTCTAATACACTTTGTATTTGTCTTATGTTTTCAACTGGTGATTCAATTAATAAAACTTCAGGGTTTTCAAGTTCAGCTGCTCTTTTTTCTTTGCTTGTTACAAAATGTGAATTAGTTAATCCTTTTTCATATTGAACACCATCTACAATTTCAATTTCTGTTTCAGCAAGTGATGACATTTCCATCATTACAACACCTGTTTCATCTACCGCTCTAAAAGCATCACCAATTATTTTACCAAGCTTTGGATCATTATTAGTTGATATTGTAGCTATTTGGTCAATCATATTTCCTTTAACAGGAACTTTAATTTTATCTAAATATTTTAAAGTCTTTTTAAGAGCAGATTGAATTCCTAATCTTACATCTCTTATACTTATACTTTTATCTATTTTAGATGCTTCAGAGAGTATTGCATGAGCTAATACTGTAGCTGTAGTTGTTCCGTCTCCGGCTTCTTTAACTGTTTTACGAGCAGCTTCTTTTAAAAGGGTTGCTCCCATATTTTCAACTGGATCTAATAGTATAATACTATCTGCTACAGTTACTCCATCTTTTGTTATAACAGGTTTACCTGCTCCATCTTCCAGCATTACACACTTACCGCCAGCTCCTAATGTAGAGCTGACAGCATTAGTGAGTTTATTTATACCTTCAAATACTTTTTCCCTAGCTTCATTTCCAAAGCTAAGGTTTTTGACGATTGCGTCTGACATAATTTAATTAGATTTGATTAGTAATATTTATTTGAAAGTTTTTACAACTTTAGGTCCTTCAAGATAACCAATTTTCTTTTTGTAATATTCAATTGAAGCATCAATAGCAGCCTCAGCTCCTTCTAATGTTTCTCTTCTTGTTACATCATTCCAATCGGTATCTATTTTAAGATCCTGATATTCAGTTTGAAAAAATCCATTTGGTAATTGGGTTATACGCCAATTTTCTTTATCAGCGATGTGCCTCCAAAGGTTTTTGGTTTCTTCTGAAATTTGTGGTTGACTATTCCACGTATTAGTCCGGTAATATAGTGTCATTTTGGTATTGGTTTTTTAGCTTACACAAATTATTATAATGCCAAAGGTAAGCTTTCTTTAGCATATTGGTTTATAATATATTATTACTTGTTTTTTATTTTTTTTAAATTAATATTATCTTAATATTAAAAAAGCAGTTAAACCTTGTGAACTATCTCCATTAAAATCGTATACATGAGCTGCGTCATAAGTATTACTTCCAGTTGGTAATGCGTTTCCACCTTGAGTATATCCCATGGTAATTGAAGCTGAATTTCCAACTTGATAATCTATTGCATTAGAAGTTCCTGATACTCCATCAACAATATAATGATATGGATCAGAACTACTAATACTAGTTTGCCCTGAAGAATTAGAATATTGTAAAAATACCGCATATGGATCAGATACATTACCTCCAGGTGTTTCTATTGTAGCAAAAGCTTGAGGATAAGTTATGCTACCTAAATTAGACGTTCTACTATAACCATTATCCCATCCAGGAGTTACAGTATATGTAACATTAGAATTAGTAATCCAATTAGTACTACTATATGCTGGAAATATTTTGTAATTTCCAAAATTAATCCCCCCTGGCTTATTAAAATATGTTGATCCAGAACCAATTGATTGATTTCCAGAATAGCTCATCCATCCAGTAAGATAGTTAAAGGTAGTCCAAGAACTATTTCTTGTTATATATAAAGTGTTTCCAACCGCATGGAATTGTCCATTATTAGGAATAGAAGATATATAAAAAGCATTTGTAGTACTAACAGTAGATGTATTTCCTCCGATTGTTAATTGAGTATTGTAAAAAGTTGTATTTGCACCAGTTGCTACATTTGATAAATAATGTGTGGTTCCGCTGGTTTGGGGGCACATACCTAAACCAAATGATGTGGTGGTTCCAGTCGGTGTTCCATCAGGATTAAACTCAACGCCTCCTGATGCTGTGCCAGCTGTGTTAAACCAAAGTGTGCCTCTTCCTGCATCATATCCTACACAATTGGTAGTATATTGTCCAGCTGTTCCTGTATTAAATTCTACCGTAGTTCCATTACTCCACCCTCCTTCAGAACTTTTTACATTATTTACAGTTTGAAAATATGGTATATCTGAAAAACTAGATAAAGTATAAGGTAGAGCATTACCTGCATCATCTGTATTTAAATTAAATGTTAAATTAGAAAGATTTGCTTCAGATCCTTCTCCTCTTAAAAAATAACCAGTGCGTAAATATACTCTACCAGTAGCTCCCCCCGGGCGATAAAGTCCTGAATTAATATCATAAAAACCAACATTTGAAGAAGTTGATGGGGCATTATGAAGACCATAATCAATAGCCATTAATTCATTTGTTAATCCTCCTGCAACCGTAGGTGCCCCTGTTTTTAATTGTATTGATCCTAAATAAAGTCCCATTTCTTATATTTTATGTTGTTATATATATTGTAGTTGCATCATAAGATCCTAGTGCATCATATTCCGCTTGTGTTAATGTTATTGTTTTTATGATTGATGAATCTACATTTGTTGATTCTACTAATGTTCCTGCCATTTTATTTTTTTTTTAACTAAATGTTATTGTTCCTGTCCCATTTGTTCCCTCTGATGTAACTTTAAACATACTTACTTTGAAGTTTGAAATAGATGTAGTGTCTACTATCTCTGTTAAACCTGTGGCTCCACTTAATGTACAAGTTATTGTATTAGGATATTTTATTATAAGCACGCCTGAGCCCCCTGTATGCCCTCCTCCTGAATTAGCACATGTAGCTCCCCCGCCGCCGCCGCCAGTTGCTGCTGTCCCATTAGAGGATGAGTTGCCGCCGCCTCCTAGTCCTCCTGTTCCTCCAGAAGTACCTTTACCGCCGCCACCACCTGCAAAGTAAACATCACTTCCGTCTACTTCACCTATAGAATTTGCTGATGCCATAGCAGTGGTTATAATTGTAGAAATATGGCCAACTCCACCATTCCCGCCGGCATTACTAGAGTAGTCTACATTTTGACCAACCCCACCAGCTCCGCCACCACCTGCGCCAACATAATCAGCTGGGTTAGTATAAATATGACTACCTCCAGCTTGTCCATATCCTGTTAATGGAGATATATTTGGTTGGGTAGATGCTCCTCCTGAAGTACCTGAACCGTTACCATAAAAACCGCCACCACCGCCGCCAGAACCGCCAGCGTTACCAGAAGTAGGCCAAACTCCTCCAGAAAAAGAACCTCCTGCTCCAGCGCTATACCCTCCGCCGTTGGCGGTGAGAGTATTTCCTCCTGCACCCGATGCATCCAGGAATGAGTTAGCACCATTAGTGTAGCCCGTGGTATAGCCAGGGCCTGTAGAGCCAGTGCCTCCTGCTCCTACTTGAATACTATAACCAGTGCCTGGTGTTATATTTAATGTTCCAGACAAAATTCCGCCTCCGCCGCCACCACCCGAGCCGCAAAGTGTAGTTGTTCCACCTCCTCCTGCAACAATTAACACGTCTGCATTAAATGCCGAAGGAGAATTAACAAGTGCATTAGTGCCGTCGTTAGCAGCAAATTCTGCTAACCAACCTTGGGCGGTTCCAGAATATATAATACTTACAGCTCCTCTTTTGTAGTCTATTTTGACATCATTTGCAGATCCATTTATATTAGCTTGAGCAGTTATTTTTATATTATTAGTTTGTGCAGTACCTGCATAATCTACTATACTTATCATGTCTCCAACAACAGGAGATGGAGGCATTGTTACAGTTACTTCATTAGAAGTTGTATCAATAAAATAGCCTTGTGATGCTACAGATTGAAAATTACCTGTTTTAATTGCAATTTGCCAATCTATTCCTAAACCACCTTGTATAAGTTCTTTTGTTACTTTTGTTAATGCCATGCTATTTTGTATAACTACCGTTCTTGATAAATTTTAAAATGTTATTGTTCCAGTGCCCGCTGTTGCTGAATAATAATAATCATCTGTTCCAGTTATTGCCACTCCATTTACTGTGCCAGGTCCCGTTGTACTATTAACTGTAATTCCTGATCCTAATGTTGCTGTTGCTATTGTACATCTTAATATAACTATACCAGAGCCTCCAGCTCCTGCTGCTTGATTTTGATTAGATGAACCATTACCACCTCCACCACCTCCAGTATTTGGAGAGCCATCAGTTGCAAGAAATCCAGTAGGAGTATCGCCAACACCACCGTTTCCGCCCACGCCATTACCGCCATTTCCTTTAGAATAAGAAGCGTTGTATGGATATATACCTCCGCCTCCTCCGCCTGCATAGTAATTTCCAGTTCCACCAATAATATTAACTTCTAATCCAGGACCACCATCTGCACCCACAAAATTAGCTCCATTGCTTCCAATTGCTCCTGCTCCGCCGCCGCCGCCACCATTACTGGTACTGCTATTCCAGCCATTGCCTCCAGCATATCCTTGTACAACAGGTGAAGTTACAGCGGCTGCGCCGGGCATATTTCCAGCATATGCATAAGTTCCACCACCACCAGAACCACCTTGTTGTGGAGAATAAAAACCGTTTGCGTATCCACCACCACGACCGCCTCCTGTTGAAATAATATCAGTTATACTTGAGTGTGAAATATAAGAATCAATACCATTAGCGGCTAGTATACTTCCGGTCCATCCAGCAGCTCCGCCGAGACCTACACTAATAGTGTAGTTTATTCCTAATGATAAATTTAAAGCTGTTTCAGAGGGTTGACCCCCTCCAGAGCCACCTGGCCAAGAGGTACGTAAACCTCCAGCTCCACCACCACCACTGCCGGCATATTGTCCACCGCCTCCACCACCGGCAACAACTAAATAATGAAGTAAATCTATAGGAGGTCGCAAAGCAGATGTACCTTCATTAGCAGCTGCGCTTACAATCCAACCTTGAGTAGCTCCTGAATATGTAATTCTTATAACACCTCTATTGTATCTAATAGCTTTATTGTCAGAAGAGCTTTGTATATTATTAGAACTAGTTAAAATAATTTTATTAGTAGATGTTGTTCCTGCATAATCCATAACACCTACTGAATTACCTACAGTTGGTGAAGTAGGCAATGTAACAGTAATATCCCCACTTGTAGTATTAACAAAATAACCCTTACTAGTCACTGCTGTAAAGCTTGATGTTTCTACAGAACTTTGCCAATCAAGACCAAATTCTCCGTCTATCATAACTGGGGGTATTTGTGTTAATGCCATTAATTAGAATGTTATAATTTCTGCTGAACCCCAAAAGTTACCATCAGAATATTGTGATTTAGTTTCAATTTTTAAAGATGATGTAAAATGTATAAATGGTAACCCTCTTTGAGAAGCAGTAATAGCATCAATAGCATTAAAAGAATTATCCATATTTATAGTATTCCAATAACCATAATGGCTTGAAGTAGTGGCATCATAAGATCTATACATAGGCATGGCAGATTCATCGCCTTTTACAAAAGCAATTTGACCTGATATTGCTTGTCCATAAGTCTGAGCCCAGCTTGAAACATTTTCCCAGGCTTTTCCCATTACGGCAAATCCTGCTCTTGATTGACCGTTAACTATATCAGGATCAACAAAAACATATTCTACTGCTGTAGCACCGTCTAAAGTAATTTTAAAAGTCCATTGTTTGTTAGCAACACTATTATCTTTATCCGTATTCATTCCATAAATACCATAACACGCGCCCCCATTACTAGAGGTTATATCTGCTACAGTATAATAAGTGTCACTTGATGGCATATTAATTCCATACCTAGTAGGCCCAGTATTGGCTGTTGTTTCGGTTAGATTACTAGCTATTGGACCATAACCGCTGCCATAACCAAAAACCATTAGTCTATTAGAAGCTATTGTAGCTAATGGCCAAGAATTTCCATAGCTATAATCTCCTACCGTTACTGTTTTTCCAATACCTCCACCGCCACCGGCAGGAAAAAAATCTGAAAAATCACTCATAATTTATTTTATTTATTTTATTATTGTCCTATAATCACCCAACCTTTTGTTGCGCCTGAATATATTATTTCAAAACTTGCAGTTGCATTATTTAATGTTAAATCTGTTGCACTACCCATTATTAAACTTCCATTTCTTGCAAGTACGCATGTTGCAACCCCTGACAAGTTACTAATTTTTATTGAATCTCCTCCTGCAGGTGATGCCGGTAATGTTAATGTTAAATTTGCTGTAAATACATAAAGCGTGTTTTTTACAGCCGTTGTATTTGTTGATATTGTTTGAGGAGCATAATTTTGCGGATCAAATTGAACTAATGATGCGCTTGTAATAATCATGACTTCTATAATATCTCCTAATGCTGGCGCTCCTGCTGTAAATGATAATGTGCTACCTGTTATATTGTATGTAGTTTTATTTTGATATACACCATTTATAAATACATTAGTAAAGTTTTTATTTGCTGGAGAAGCAGGTAAAGTAAATGCAATTGTAGATCCATCACCTGTAGATTGAAAATTAGTTAAACTATTAGCTCCTGGAACCACATTACTTGCTACTGTAGTTATTACTTCAATAGAAAGTCCTGTTGGAGGTGCAGTAGTAAATGCTAATGTTGTACCTGTTACGGTATATGTTTCTTTTTCTTGATATACACCATTTATAAATACATTAGTAAATAAATTTGAAAAGGGTGCATTGGATAATGTAAAATCAGTTGTGGTTCCATCTCCTGTATAATCATTTTTAACAAGTGAAGAAGTTACTCCCCCAATGTACGATTTAATCTGTGAAAGATTTGCATGCTTTACAGTATTCCCATTGCTGAATAAAATATCATCCGCATCTACAAGTGTATCAGATGTTCCATCAGCAGAAGCTAAAACAATATTTGCTGCTGTTGTATAATCCGGTGAAATTGTAGCTATTCTATTTGTTCCAGATGATGTTATTGCAGTATCGAGTCCCGCAGCTGCTTCAATATCTATTGTGCTCCCTGATGGTACTGTTACAGTTCCACCTGAATTACCAGTTAAATTTAATGTATATGCTGCAGGAACTGATGCCCAAGTATTATCTCCTCTTAAGAAATTACCTGTACCTGGTGTGCCGGTAGCGCTTAAATCACCTGTTAATGTTATTGCACCTGTTTGTAATGTTGTAGGTGTAAAATTAATAAATGTACCGCTTGTAGCTGTAAATGAATCTGCACCAGTAGCCCTAGGGTCTATTACTTCACCACCCATTCCTGAATGATTAGTACAGTAGTAATAAAGTTTAGGTGTATCTTGTTCTAATATTATTTGTGTATATGCACCAGCTGATCCAGGTGTACCTACTACTGTTACACCTGTTGTATAGGGTGCTGATGGACTATTGTTAGGATTTGTAGAAAATCTTAATGGATGAGTTGCGTTTGATGAATCTGACTGATCTAATCTATATACAAACCCAGCTAACATACTTAATGACTGTTGCTGCGCTCCATCAATAAAGTATTTGTTACTACCACCTACATTTTGTACGGTTACTATTATTTCATTTATTTCTTCTGAAGCAAGTGTTATATTATTACCTCCAGCTTGTGTAATAGTCATATTACTACCAGCTGTAAATTGAACTGTAGAATCATCAGTTCCTGATGTAGAGGTTAAATTTAAATCTACATTACTTCCATCAGTAGTGGCATTCAAATCATACCCTTCACCGGTATTATCTACCCAATCAATTGCAGACCCTGTTGATGATAATATTTGACCAGCTGTTCCAATACCATTATTAGTATCTGTTATACTTGTTGGTTTAATACTACCAGCTACCGTTATGAGACCAGTAGTTTCAGTCATTATAGAATTATCTATAGAATTGGTTGCAGAAAATACAGGAATTTTACCAGCAGTACCACCTCCTGTTATTGTGCTAGTAGGAGTAGCAGAAGTAATTCTACCTTTTGAATCAACTGTAATGCTAGGCGCAAAATAAGTTCCTGCAGTAACACCTGAATTATTTAAATTAATAGTCATATCATTACCACCCGACTGAGTAATCTCCATTGCTGATCCAGCGGTAAATTGAACAGTAGACAATAATAAACCTCCAGCTTCTAATCTCATGTCTACATTAGATCCATCTGTTACAACACCTAATGTTGGATTTAACAATGATGTTGACTGTAAGGATCCAGTACCATCTATAAATTGTGTACTTGTACCTGCTCCTGATAATGTTAGTGTTCCTGTTGTTGTTACAGGACTATTAGTTACTGTAAATGCTGATGGTGCCGCTAAGCCAACACTTGTTACTGTACCAACCCCGGGATTATCAGTAGCGCTTGTTATTCTACCTTTAGCATCTATTGTTAAAAATGGAGCTGTGTAGGAAGCAGCCGTAACACCCGTATTTGGTAATGAAACTTCTCCCGTAGAAACCGATAATCCTCCAGCTGTTGGAAAACTTGCTATTCCTTTAACTGTATCAGTAGCTATATCAATATTGCCTTGTACTTCTGTCCAATCTGAAATTGAAGTAGGATTATCAATATTAGCTATAACTAAATCTCCTATGTTTAATGTAGGGTTCCAAAAGCCACTAGCATCCCCTGCTACTGTAACAGCGTAAGCCCAACCTTTTTTAATACTATTGGGACTAGATGTTAAATCAGGTGTATTTGTGGAAGCATTATATCCTCCTTGAAATACTAGACTACCTACAATATTTTGATCAACATAATTTTTTGTAGCTGCATCTTGTGCGCTTGTAGGATCTACAATATTTTGTATTCTATTATTAATATTTGTCGTTACATAAGTAACTATATCACCTCCTGTTGCAAGGTTTGTCCCTGCTGCTGCTACCGCAGATGTATTTGCTGCTACTGTAGGATCTGCAGTTGTACCTCCTATTGTTATTGTATTTACATTGCCAGATGTTACACTGTCTACAGCACCATATCCTAAACCTGCAATATATGATACAATGTCTGCACCAGTTGCTAAAGCAGTAGTACCGGATCCTGTTATAGATTGTATTACTGCACTTAATGTAGTGGTAGGTCCTGATCCATTGGTAACAGCTAATTGATTTGGTGTATTAGTGTTAATCGTAACTACTCCTGATGCAGGTGCATTTATCCAAGCAATTTCTTTATCTCCATTCACAGTCGTGCTAGATAATAATTGCCCATCTGTACCATTGTTACCGGCTCCGTCTGTAAGATACTTATTTATTTCTGCACCTTGTGTACTAATATTGCCAGCTACAGATATAGTAGTGGCTGTTTCTGTCATTATAGAATCTCCTACTTCTGAAGTAGCTATCCATTTAGTTATTTTGCCATTAGTACCTGTACCTATTACTGTACCACCACCGCCTGGAGTAGCCCACACATTATCACCACGTAAAAATGTTTGATTAGAAGCCGACCCTGTTGCAGATAAATCAGCTGTAACTGTTACTGTTCCTGTTGCTGCTGTATTAGGCGTTAAATTTATATAAGTACCATCCGTAGTTGTAAGACTATTAACTGGAGTAAACCATTGATTATCTCCGCGTAAATAATTACTATTGCCAGCTATACCTGTAGCTGAAAGATCAGCTGTTACAGTTACCGCACCTGTTGATGCGGTGTTTGGTGTTAAATTTACAAAAGTGCCATCGGTTGTAGTTAATGTATTTACAGGTTCAACCCATGAATTATCACCTCTTAAAAAATTAGTAGCTGAAGGTGTACCTGTTGCTGACAGTGAAGCCTGTAGGTTTATATTATTATTTGCTCCAGCTGTTTCTGTTAGGGTAATAAATGTACTATCTAATGGAGTTATACCTGCAATACCAGCATTATCTATAATAATACTATTTGCAGTACTATTTGTAAGTGATATACCAGTTCCTGCAGTTATTGCTACTGTTCCAGCAAGTGCACCTGTACCGTCTGCTAATTGTATAGTAGAACCATTACCTTGAGCAACACTTGAAAGAGTAAAAGCATTACCGGGTAAAACTGCTGCTAAATCAGCAATTTTAAATTGTCTTGTAGGATTTTCTCTTTCAGGATTAGGCGATGCAGCATCAAAGGTTACCGTACCTATTATGAAATCTGATGCCTTCGGCGTAGCCTGAGGATAACTATAAATTATTGCCATTGTTTATTTTTTAAATATTAATTTATATACACGTTTGACAGTTTCCACTAAATGTTCCAGATCCTTGATTCCAAAGTCGATATTGAGAATTGCCTCCAAATGTTGAATAATATCCTGAGGGAGCATAAGTTGACGTTCCACAACCATTCTGTGTAGCATACAACTTTGTAGCACTACAGAAATTACTATTATCTGCATATACTGTAATAGGATTACCACAAACAGCAAAAGAACAACAAATACCAGTAGCTTTGTAATACATCTGCATTGCATAACAAGGACTATACAAAATAGCGCCTGTTACTGTAATATCTATTGTAGCATTAACACTCTCTGTTCCTGTTGCTGGAAGAGCGGGATTAAAAGTTGGTCCTGAAGTAAATATATAATCTTGATCTAATGTTATAGTAGGTGTAAAACTATATTGTTGTGGAGGTAAACCAACAACCGCTGCTGGAGTAGTTACAGTAAAGTTATTGCCACCTGTTATACCACTAGTTATTACATTAGGTGTTATTGTTATATTTTGAGCAACTGCTTCAATTGTGCCTGTTATAGTTGTTGTAACTGTTTCAGATGTTGCAGAAGTCCCCTGGGCATTTACTACTGTTGGTCCTGATGTAAATTGAAACCCACTGTTAGGAGTTACTGTAGTATTAAAGCTATATGAATTTGGACAATTAGCAGAATCCGTTGCACCTGTTTGATCACCACCTATTGTATATGCTGCGGTAGGTGTAGTTCCTGAGTTATTTATTATATTATCTTGAATAGATAAAGTAGTTACACAAGTTGAGGGTGTAGCCGCTTGTATAGTTCCATTAATTATAGTTGTTACAGTTGTATTAGCTAAATTACCATTAGCATTATTAATAGAAGGACCTGATGCCCATTCATATCCGGCATTTGCTATAGCTTGTGTTGCAAATGCAAATCCATCACCACAATTACCAGATCGTGTGGATCCAGTAGTATCGCCTTGCAACGTAAATTCTGTTCCTGTTACTGCACTAGCATTTACATTAAGAGTTACTGTACACTGCGGAGCTGTTGCAGCTGCTATGGTTCCAGTAACTGATATAGGTACATTTTGATTACCTGTAGCTGTGCCTGTAATTATTCCGCTCGCCGATCCGTTAAAAAACGGCCCGGATGTAAAAGTAAATCCTGAATTTGCGGTGGCTGATGCTGTAAATGAATAGTTATGAGGACATGTGCCACTCGATGGGTTTGGTGTTACACCTACAGTAACATTTGAGCTTCCTGTATTATTTGTAATGACCGGCGTCGCCGTACACGTACCAGCCGGTATCGCAGCAATCGTACCTGTCAATGTGTTTGTAACGGTTGCATCTGCAGATATAGTACCCGAAGGGTTAGTAGCGGCGAAGGCGCTCGAAAAATATTTTCCACTAGCAGGCGTTGCACTAACTGTAAATGCAAAAGGTGTTCCGGCTACACCAGATACCGTTGCTCCATCAGCCGGCCCTGATAATACATAATCTACACCTGCAGTACCGCCTGTGATATTGTTAACTAAGCTTTGAGTGACTGTAAAGCTAGGATTAGATGCTATAACTACATATAAAGTATTAGGATCTTTAGTTCCTATAGCTGCATATTCAGTTGAGGTTAAACTTACAACTTGATTAACTACTCCTGTTGTTGCAAATGTATCAGTATTGTTTCGTACATCGCCGTCATCTCCTGTATCTATATATGATTTTATTAAATCTACTGCGTCAATTGGTATAGTACTAAAAGATGTGGATTTTACATTACCAGTTGATACTTGATTAAAAGGAATGTAATCTGTTTGGGTTGGAGTTGTAGGTGTTTCGAATACTCTTATATAATTATTAGGGCCATTAGGCTCGACCTGCAATTCAGGGTTAACCTCAGCTACCCCTGTTTCCATTGCAAGTCCTTTACCAGGTTCCACACTCGTTACTGTCCCCAACGGCACATTAGCCGCAGAAATTTCTATACCATTAAATCCGTCATCAGTTAATGTGATGTACGGTCCTGGCTGTAGACTCACTGTTGTCTGTAATAAATCAGATCCGGTGAGTAATATGTTTGCATTTGCGCCACTTTGAGTACTTCTAAGCACATATGTAGTGTTATCTGCGTTTACAGCTGCCCAAGTATTGTCACCACGAAGAAATGTAGTAGCAGAAGGGGCTCCGCCTGCAGTAAGTCCGGCAGTTATAGTCCCAGTTGTAGTAATTGGTCCACCAGATAAGGAAACAAAGGTGTCTCCAGTAGTTAAAATGTTTGTAACGGTACCACCGCCAGGAACACTTGGGTTCACAAGGTCAATAATACTCTGTATCGTAAAGTTTTTTGTTACATTATTCTTGCCATCTGCATCTGTACCCAATAATAGGTCAGTAGCTACAGGAGTTGTCTGATTAGGATAGCTATAAATTATTGCCATGAAGTAAAATTTTGTTGATTATAGTACAGTTTCAGTGCCTAAGTAAATATTCGCCACTGTTTCGTCTCCCAAGTATAGGGCTGCTACGGTTTCATCACCTAAATAAACTGCCATTGTTCTTTCTCTTTAATATAATAGATATATTTACATGCAAAATTGGAAATTTACGCTCCAATATGCGACAATAGAGGGCTACTCTTATATATAATAGCCTAATGTCACCTGTGTGGAAAAAGTACGTTACAAATATAGAACGTGGGGGCTACGCTTTTTTTTTTACATAAAGAAATTTTTGGAAAGTTATTTTGATTTTACCCAGTCCCCTTAAGTTTTTGAGTTTTAGGAAAAATGTTTTGACTTTTATATATATTTTGTATAAGTATTTGACTTTTTACGGGGGAAACACGTACTAATTTGGATAATATATTTGAATTAAATTTTTATATTATGAATGACTTGACTAAAGTAGAATTATATGTATTAGAAGACGCGATTGCGGATTATGCTAATGCCAGTAAAAACCCAAAGCATTGGGAAATACACCAAAAAATTACCACAATGATAAATGTAATTCAAGATAAAGAGAAAGCACAATTAACGGTAGATTTAATAGAATCGGAAAAAAGATTAGCAGCCATGCATAAATTCCTGCGGGAATCTAAAGGAGAGCTGGAGTATTAAACCTCTCCTAGTGCGGGCCGACTCGAAGTCGAGCGGACACGGGGCAAACACGTCCTGATCTGGATAATAAATTTATAACTTAAAAAATATATTATGACTATTATTTTAGACACAATAAACCCTACCATATTTTCAACCAAAATATTAAATAAATATAAAATAGAATTAGTTCAAAGTGTGGAATTAACTAATTGCTTTGAATTAACTTTTAAAGGGTCTAAGAAAAATTTAAAAACCTTTTATAATAAATATTATTATACTGGTGAAAGCTTTGAAGATTATATAAATATAAAAGATGAAAATGGTAATTATTCCCCTGATGAAATAAGTAAGCTTGTGAATTATATTTGGGAAGATAGATAAGAAATTAAACCTCACATTGTGTTGAGGTTTTTTTTAAAACTCACACGGGGCAAACACGTGACATTTTGGATAATATAATTATAACTTTAAAAATATAAAAATGAATACAAAATTAATCCAATTAATTAAAAAAGAATTAAATTTATTAAAAACCCAAAAAGACTATTGGGGCAAAGAGGAACAAATAAAAAATGAAATATACATTTTAAATAAAACTAAAATTGAAATAAAATATAATGAATGCTTAGAGGAATGGCTTTCTAGAATTTTAAAAACTTTATAAACTAAAACCCCTACGGGGGAAACACGTAATTAAATGGATAATAAAATAAATATACATTTTTTTTAGATTTAAACAAAGAAGATAAAGAGGATTTAAAAAGTATGACAATAGCCTGTTATTATATATATATAACTACCTAATGTCACATATATATGTAATTACATAAATACACATAAAGTGTTACACATACAACACTTTGTTACAATACAAATAATTTACCCCCTTTTGGGAGATAAAGAAGAATGTACTCAGCTTATTTATTTTCAATGCTTTATGAGTCTTTCGGCATAAAATTGGGGGTATTTTTTTATGTCTATTAACGGAAGTGTAAAAACACGGAGTAAACACGTGTTGAATTGGATAATATAAATGAACATAAAAACAAATAAAATGTCTAAATATTTTAATAAAAACCCAAAGTCACAAACATCATTTCAAATATATTATTCACCAGAATTTAAAATGTATGACTTTACAATATTCAATTATAAAAAAGAAATAATACACCATTACCACTATTCAAATTTAAAAGACATTAACAAATTAATACAAAAATATAAAACCATATAAACCTTAAAACCAAAGAAAGATGAGCAATATGACCCACTGTAGATTTCACAATACAAACTTAGATTTGCAAGATTGTATAGACTACGCAGAACAATTAATAAATACTAATGGCAAAGATGAAGATGGCAATGACCTCTCCAAAATGGAAAGTGATGCAATGCTAGAAATGATAGGCAAAGCCCAATACTTTTCTGAGATCGGTGAGACATTAGCAGACATATTATATAACAAATAAAAACAAATAAAATGAGCTTTACAAATTTTAATATAGACAAAATAGCAGAAGAGTTTACAAGTGATGCTTGGGAAGCTTTTAACGAAGAAGATTTAAACACTTATTCTGATCTTGAAATATTTAAAGAAGAATGGATTGACACTAAAACAATCAACACAAACGAATGCAAAGAATATTGTGAAGATTTAGGGTATGATATATTTGAATGTCATCCTGCGTTTGGTAGACCTAAAAATTGGTCTCAAGCTGGATATAATGCAATATATGATGCCTTGGCTGAATCTGATAAAACAGTAAAATGGGAAGAGTTAATTGATGAAAATAAAAGATTTGAATATAATGGATAATATGATATGGTTTGGAATTGAAACCAATGGACAGTGGTTATCAAACTGCTGTTGGGAACTACCTTTAGGCGAGATAGATAAATATAACACAGGAATGTGTTCGTGTTGTAAAGAAGGAGCTTTATTTGAATACGAATCAAACACGGATTGAATTGGATAATATAAACGTAAAACAAAATAAAATGAATATGTTAACTAAAATAGAAAAGCAAGTACTCAAAAATATATTAGAGACCACTTACAACAAAGACCCTTGGGCAAAGAGTGTGCCTGTGATTAAAAATATATATTATAAATTAAAATTAGAGCATGAGTATAACTAAAGAAATGATGGACGCAAAGCTATTACAAATAGCAGAGTTTGAAAAGCAATATGGTACCGATCATGGCCAAAC
>Ga0208157_1000799_pt1 | contig 15842 bp, 20 predicted proteins | sample 5_EtaG_FD_184077 | JGI IMG/M metagenome (GOLD analysis project Ga0208157, IMG submission 184077) | Marine viral communities from the Subarctic Pacific Ocean - 5_ETSP_OMZ_AT15132 metaG (SPAdes) (version 2) | ecosystem: Environmental > Aquatic > Marine > Oceanic | place: Pacific Ocean | collected...
CTTGTAAAAAACTTTGTCTTTCTCCGCACATTAATTGTTGTGCTTGTGTTGATGTTGCTAAAAAACTAGCAACTAAAATAAATATTACACCTATTATATTAAATATTTTCATGCTAATTCAAACCATTCTGTTTAAGGTTTTGGATATTTATCTTTAACTTTTTTAATTTCAGCTTTCCAAGAATCAATACCATTGTGATATATTTCATCCAACTGGTCGGCTAACTTTGGGTATTCTGCTTTACGATTTCTCTGGTATGCTTTAGCGGTATAATCAGATTTTTGTCGAGCAATTTCTGTGTCTATTGCTGAATCACTTGGTTGTGAAACATCACTATCGTTCCAAATAATAGTTGTATCGTTTACACTATATTTTGCCGTTGGAGTTAAAACTGTTAAAGCCTCGTTTATTTCTTGATTTGTTTTAGCCATGATTATGTTCCATCTATCTCTATCAAGTGCATATGACTTCCTTGTAGGGATGAGCCTTGATAATTTACATAACTATGTGAAGTTGTATAATTACTTCCATCATTAAGTCTTCTGTGTTGCAATTTGTAAGTCAGTTCAGCAGTTGAACTTGGGCTATCGACAAACATTATGGGTATTTGAAAAACAAAATATTTAGTTTCTGAACTACCGCTATCAACTCTAAATTGAATTTGCTGGTCATAAACCTCTGTACCTGACCCTCCGTCTGGGGTCCTAACAACTGCCAAATTTCCCCCATGCCAATGATTTTCTGTGGAACCAACCAATGTGTAATCAATAACCATCATCACAAGAACCTTATTGGAACTTGAGGCACAGGTAATGGTATCTGAAAATCCAACATCCGTTAGCGAAGTATTCGTAGTTGATGCGGTGGTAACAAACCTTCCACTTGATTGAACTTGTAAAAGTTTTCCACCACCAGCAGCAGCAGCAGCTTCAGCAATAGTTTGTTGACTAATTCTTGCCATCTTATGTTATCTCCATAACTGATATTGTTATATCAACAGCAGCACTTCCTGTTACTGTTAAAGAATCCGTTGCTTCTAAAACTAATTTTGCACCACTTAAAACAGCTAGAGTATCATTAGCTGGTATTGCAGTTGCTGTTAATATTTCTACTGTTTGGTTAGCTTCATTATTTGCACCTGCTCTTGAACCAGTATCAGAAGTTAAAGTAACAGTTGTAGTAATGGCTGACCCTGTAGTATTGCCTATTTGAAATCCTAAAACTATTGCTGTGGTGCTACCTGCAACTGTGTAAATTACATCTGCACTTGTAACTCCAGCCTTAGTAATAACTTTAAACGTATTCGCCATATTATATCTCCTATCCTAATGCAATGGCTAATGCTGTCGCTTCTAAGGCAGCATAAGTTGAAATGTCTGAAGCTGGTATTTGCTTCGTAGTTGTACCATCAATGATTATAATTCCATCTGCGTCATCTATTGTAATTGATGATGTTGATTTAGCAGAACCATCAAGTAAATTTAATTCTGCTGCTGTTGACCCTACATTTGTTCCACCAATATCTAATGTAGTCATTTGAACTTCACCAGCTACTGTTAATATTGCAGAACCTAATGTTAATAAGTCTGTGTCTCCTGCACCACCTATTGTACCACCAGATTTAATTACTAAGTCATCTTTGACTGTTAATAAACCTGCTGAACTTAATGTTAAAGCATCATTGGTAGAAGCAACACCTATTGTTCCACCATCTTTAATCATAATATCATCTGCAACAGTAAGTAGTCCAGCAGAACTTAATGACATTTTTTCTGATGCAGCTTCTGATGCACCTGTTTTAAATACTAACTTAGTTGCATTGTTATCGGCTGCAAAATCACCTTCTGATACAGCTTCAATACCTGCTGCTACTAATATAGCATCTGTTCCTGTACCTTCGTCTGGTGCTTGGAAATCTATTTTACCAATTACATCATTAGCAGCAATGTCAGTCTCACCAGTTTGTAATGTCAAAGATACTGGTTTGTCGTCTGCTGTAGCACTATGTTTAAGTAGTAATCCTTTATCTGCACTATGAGTTAAAGTAATTTCTTGGTCATTACCAAACTTTATTATTCCACCATCTGCAAGAAATAAATCAGAAAACTCAGCAGCAGCAGTACCAAGTGTTGCACCATCTGCACTAGCAGGAACTATAGATGTTCCTACAGTAGCTGTATTTAATACAGGACTTGTTAATGTTTTATTTGTTAAAGTTTGTGTTGCAACGAGAGATACTAAAGTTGAGTCAGCACCATCTGGTAGTAACATTTCATTTGTTACTCCTTCTGAGTGAGGTTGAGCTTTTAATATTTGACCATGTGAATTAGATTCACAATTAAATTGTATTGCACCTGAGTTGGTGTTGCCTCTTACTGTAACATGACCTGTTCCATTTGGCGCAAGTTCTAAATCTGCGTTTGAAGTTGTAACAATGTCTTGTCCATTCATGTCCAAGTTACCACCTAATTGTGGACTTGTATCTTCTACAATATCCGCTATTCCAGAACCAGATGCAGCTAATCCTGCTACAAGTGTGCTTCTAGAAATTTTCTTTAATCCACCACCAGAGGTATCTACAGCCAATAAAACATCATCATTTGCAACTGAAGATATTTCAGATAAATCTCCTACAGCAGTAGGATTATAATTTGTGCCATCAGCTATTAATAAGTTACCAGAGGTGTTTGTTGCCATTACAAGGTCATCACCTGATATAGTTAAGTCACCAGATAATGTTACATTACCATTTGATGCTATGGTTATGGCATCCGTTGTAGACGATACTCCGATAGTTTTTCCATCACCTATAACAATATCATCTGTTACAGTTAAAATACCTGCACTAGATAAAGACATTTTTTCACTAGCAGCCTCAGAAGCAGCAGTTCTAAAACTTAATTTTGTTGCATTGTTTGAAGAACTAAAGTCTCCTTCAGATACAGCAGCTATTCCAGCAGCAACGAGTATTGCATCTGTACCTGTTGCCTCATCAGGAGCTTGAAAGTCTATACGACCAATAACATCATTAAGAGCTATATCTGTTTCACCTGATTGAAGAGTTAGTACAATAGGTTTATCATCTCCAGTTCCTATAGATTTAATATTTAATCCAGTATCAGCAACATGAGTGACTGTTATATCTTGATCATCACCAAATTTAAGAACAGCACTATCTGAGTCTAATAATAAATCATCAGCTATAGTTACATCTCCGCCAGAAGTAATATTACCTGCAACGGCTAAAGTTGAATTGGCTACTGTAGCATTTGGTGTTAATGTTAGATGTGTTACATAAGAACCTGCGGAGGCAATATCATTACCAAATGTTATTGTACCACCATCTGCTACATTAAGTTTCCATTCATCTCCAGCATCATCTCCTTCGTCTGCCATTAATGTAATAGCTAAACCTGCACCTTCTGTTGCAGCTATTTTTAAAGAGTCTGTTGTGGTTTCATCATAACTTATATTAATATCAGAGTTTGTACCAAAGATTAGTTTCTCATCATCAACAATCATTATGTCATCAGAAAACTTAAACTGGTCTTCATCTTCCATCCATGTTAAAACACCATCAGATGTTTCACCATCAAATGTTACTGTTATATCTGTTCCTGCTGTTGCATCACCAATAGTAATTGATGTTCCTAATAATTTAGTAACATTACCACCTTCAGCAGTTGTTCCATCATGACTATGCCCTGTTGAAGCAGCGAAAGCTGTTACGAGTGCAGCAAATTCATTGTTAAAATCAGCAGCATTAATAACTTCACCATCAACAATTTCTGTGCTACTTTGCCTTGTATATGTTGCACCCATTATCTACGACCTCCATTTGTAAATTCTAATTGGTATGAAAATAAAGTAAACGGACTTAGAGCACTATTATGATCCACTTTAACAGCAATTAAAAATCCTGATCCTTCTATTGATTGTCTTTGTATGGGTGCTCCACTAGATCCATAAACAGCAGAACTATATGTAGAACTAGAACTTCCATACAAAGCTATTCCACCGGGAGAAGAAAGATCAAATGAGGCAGGTTGAGGAGTATCTTGTGCATCTCCATCAAATCTAACTCTCATATCTACATCTATTGTTCCTTCAACCGCATAATTTATGATAACTCTTTGCATTAACTTTCTAATACCAGAGTCACCAAGAGACAAATCAGGAGAACGATAAATTGCTATTACATTATCTCCATCAAAAGTATCTGTTGTACTTTCTTGTTGTCTAACATATCCGTCATAACCACCTTCTAAAATAACTTCTTTACCACTAATAAATCCAGAAGACATTGATGAAGGTTTTATACCTTTTATATCAGCAAACTCAAAACCTATACCACCTTGAGGTGTTCGTGTTAAAGAAGCTAAAACTCCTCTACTATTTCCAATAGAATCGCCATCACTAGGATAAAATAAACGATATTGACTTTTACCTCTAACAATAACAGAAGAGATACGATCTCTTGATCCAATAACCTCTGTTATTCTTGGTTGAATAGGTTTAGAAATAGTTCCTAATTCTACATCACCAATTCTCTCTGTACCTGCAATAGTTCTTAAACCATCAAGTGATAAGAATAATAAATCACCACCAAGTTCTTGAACTGAGAAACCATCGGCACAACCTAATGTTCGTGTTACTGGTAATACTTGCCAATCGGCTACACTAGAACCAACTACTTTATAAATTTTGTCTATACCAAATATAAATAAAGCATCACGAAAAACTTTTAACTCTACAACAGAAGTATCAACTCTTATAGATCCTGCACCATTAGCTGCTGAAAAGTCTGTTTCTGCAAAAGGAGCACTAAATATTATTTCTTGTGGATTACTAGACATACCAGCAAAAAACATATGATCTTTAAATACTGCTACTGAAGAGGGATCTGCTGGTGCTCCGGTTGTACTTATTAAAGTATATGTAGTTCCATCATACGATGCTGCTTGATTAACATCATCTACCATTATAAGTTTTTCAGTATTATTAAAATTGTATAAATCAAACTTATATCTACCAGCAGAAGTTCTTGTACCTATTGTAGAATATGTGCTACCTGATGTTGCAAAGGTTACTACATTACCTGCGGCTGCAACAACACCATTATTAAATATTTGTAATCCTAATACTTTATTTGTACTATTAACTTGATTACTATTCCACTTACTAGTTCCACTTAATCTACGATAGCCACCTTGAATACTAGGCTCAAAATTTTGTAGTGTAACTGCTGCTCCCGGTGGTAAAGAAAAGTCATCTCTGTCAAGAATTAAACCGCCCCCTAAAGGCACAGTAACAGGAGACATTTGTGATAAATCTGGCATTTACTATCCTTGCGGTTTTAAAAATTCTTCTACAAAAACTGTTACTTCTAAATCGTTTGCTGCACCTGCTTGTGCTTTTAAAATATCACCAGTCTCAAGAACAATGTTTGCATCTTCTATTCTTAAAAAATCATCTGCTGAAATACTTTTTGTGCTTACCAATGAAAAAGTTGCACTTGCAGAAGTATCGGTGTATTTTAATGTAGCATCTACAGCACTACTACCATCTACATTAGTAAGAAATATTTCTCTTATAATAGCAGTAAATTTAGCTGGACAAGTATATACAGTTGTTAAGTTAGTATCGGATAAAGCAACCGATGTATTTCTAAATCTACCATCCATTAAACTGCTCTAAAATAATTTTTTTGATTTACTAATTCTGTTCTCATTCTACGCATAATATTGTCATATTCTTGTAACGAGGCTTGAGCAGTTGGAAGATCTGAGCGAAGAACAGATACATAATATCTTGCTCTTGCTATAACTGCGTGTTCAAATCTAGTTGGAACATCTGATGTATCTGTATCACTAGAAAGTTGTGTGGTTGTTTTCCAATACTCATAACCTACAGTATATGTGCTTTTATCAGGAACAGGAGATAAACCAAACTTTTGATCTTGTGTACGATAAACACAATCTGGCTCACCTAATTTATCTATACCTGTATTTCTATCTCTTCTTTTAGTAGTTTCTTGAAACTCATCATAACTTAAATATTTAAGTTTTTTTGGATGGAAGTCTTCGGTTACTACAACATTATCTATATCTACTTGTGTATCTACTGATTGACTAAATGCAATATAAGTAGAAGTACCTGTAGCACTAAAAGTAAATTCTACATATTTAAAATCACCAATATCATCTATACTAACAGTATTAGTAGATATTTGTGTTCCGTTAGCTGATGTTCCTATGTTAAATGTTAAATCTCCACCAGAAGGATAAGTAACACCAAAAGAAACTCTGTACTGTTTATTTTTTGTAGTTGTTAATTCTTGAGAAGCAATAGCAACACCACTAGATCCTGCTGTTAATCTTAACACACCAGTTCTTGAAGCTGGAGGTTGTGGACCTGTACTATTAAATGCTACTTCACCTGTACCAGTAGAACCATCTGTCCAACTTGTTATGTTACTATCAAATGTTCCGTTTGCAACAAGATTTTTTGGAAACACCATGAAACTATCAAAATCTACATAACTATGATCACTAGGTAAATCATATTCTGCTATACCAGCATAAGTATCTTGTTCTTTATCACTATGTAAAAAGGGCCATTCAACTTCAGCATTGGCTATATCGTTAAGAGCACGATTTATACTATTTTTTGCTACTGTCTGTACTCCACGAGAACTAGACAAAGCCGTAAGTGTAGTCTCGTTAAGGTCTTGGAGAACTCTGTTGGTGTAGTTAAGAAAAGTTAATGTTCCCATTATTTATCCGTTTCGTTTTCTTTTAAAAAATGACACATACAAGTACAATATTTATCTTGACAATCTGAACAGTTACAAAAACAATGTTGATCATCGCAAACAGGACATTGACAAGTAGGCAAACTCATCAACTAAACTGCCTAAACTTACTAATTTTATCTGCAATTCTCTTCGGTTGCTTCACAGACTTTTTGCCCTTTTTTATTCCTTTTCGCTTTGCTTTTGTCGTTGCCGCATACTCCGCAGATGTCAGGGCTTTGATTGCTTTCTCTGGTAAGTATCTCTCTCCAGTTTTTCCAGATGGTTTGCCAGATTTGGTACGCCATTTTTGTTTTCCCCAAGCCTTTAAACTACGTTGTGGTTTTTTTAGAGCCATTTTTTTTCTTCTTTAAAAACGTATCTTGATTTTTTTTAGCTTTTAATTTTGCACTTTTAGATAATTCATTAAAATGAAAAAGTCTTTTACTGCTTTTAGTATGTGTTTTACCTGAGTGTAATGTACCATCTTTCATTTTATGATATTGACCCATACCACCAGAACCAAGCGGTTTGCCATCTTTGTAATAATGTGGAACTCCCATTGCCATTAGCTTTTATAACCTCCGCCTTTTGCTTTATATTCTTTAGCAAGCATTTGTGCTTTTCTTCCTGACCATTTATCAGCAGGACCACCTTTAGTACCAGCTTTTATTTTATGAAATAACCTTTTACGCATAGTTGGTTTGGTGTAATTCCCTGCTTTATTTACTGTGCTTTTACTACGAGCCATTATTTATTAACCTAATAAATTTGTTTTACCATAAGGATAGAGTCTTTCGTTTCCACCTTTTGAAACATTGCCACCATCCATCATTTTTTTCTTGCCGTACATCATACCGCCACCCATCATTTTCTTTTTCTTTGGCATCATACCGCCATCCATCATTTTCTTTTTAAACTTAACACCTCTACCTTTTAAGACATCAGCTTGAGTAATTTTACCATCATTATTAAAATCAGGAAAAGATTCACCACCTTTATTCATCATCTTTTTGTTTTTCTTCATTCCGTACATTTTTATCTCTCCTTAGTAATTTATTGGTTTGATCTTTTTTTGCTTGTTCAATTTTTTTATCTAATTCTTCAAGCCTTTCTATATCGTTGTCAGGTAACAACTATCAACATTTCCATCGTTTACGAGCTTGCCTTAATCTACTGTTAGGATCTTTGGCAGCTTTAGGATGCTTTTTCATTTGCCCTGCGGATCTTGCACAATAACTCTTGCGTCTTTTAGCAGCCTTTGATCCACGTTTAACTTTACCAGTAACAGCGGTTTGTAATTTACTACCGGGATTTTTTGCTCTATATGCTGCTACACCTTTAGGAGTCATGCCAGCACCTTCTTTAGTTTTACGCAAGTGACCGCCCTTTTGGGTTAGCCCTGACATATCACCTTTACGTTTTTTCTTCTCTGCCATTACCTGCCCTTAAAAATTAAAAACCCCATTTTGTTACTAAATAATTTTGAACTAATGCGGTCTTTATTAATAATTCTTTAAATAAAACTTGTTCTGTGTTACTTTGTAATAATTGTAAATTTATAGTTGCAATTTCTTCTAAATTTTTTAATACAAATGATTGTTCATAAGTAATATTAGACTCAAACCAACCTATAATATTTTGTCTACGCCCACTAGTAATTGGTGTTACTTTGTGTGGATAGATAATTGGAAAGATTACTATCTGACCCTTACCAATATTATATGCTATCTCACCTGCTTCTGTTTGTAAAACAAAGTCTCCACCTTCATAGTCATCACTTAAACTTATAGTAAAACCATAATTGTATAGCATTTTACTATCAGATGATTGAAAAGAATCTACATGGTAATCGTAAAAATCGTTGGTGTTGTAGTTATTGTAAATTCTATTTTTTATTTTTGTAGGTGCATATATTTTTTTAATAGCTTTTTTATTTTTAAATATATTACCTATGTACTCATCTATTTTAGGAGTAATTACTGTTTCTTTGTTTTCTTTTATATTGTAAACATTACTTAACTTTTGTGATTTTTTACCATCTACAAAATTTTTATTAAGTCTTGCAAGTATATTATCTGTTTCTTCATCGGTAAATAATTTATATATCATTACTTACCCCACGCTTTTTTCAAATATGATTGAACTAGTGTGGTTTGTACAAACTTTTCTTTATTTTTTCCTTTTAGATGTGCTTGTACATCATATAAATTTTTTAAAATAAAAGATTGCTCATACGATACATTTGATGAAAACCAACCTAATATATTTTCTCTTATTCCTGATGTAACTTTATTTACACCATGCGGATATATAATTGGGAAAACTGCTGCTTCTCCAGAAGCCAACTTAAACGACATTGGTCCTACTTCTGTTTGAAGAAAAAATTCTCCACCTTCATACTTATCTGTTAAATTTATAGAGAAACCATAGTCAAAATATACATTGTTTGATTTTGGTGTTGCTCTAAATGAATCTACATGAAGGTCATAGAAATCATCTTTTTGATACTTATTATAAAAATTTACTGATATTCTATTTGGACAATAGACTGAATCTATAAAATCGTGATTATAAAAAATATCAATTAAATATTTTCGTACATTTTCTGGTACACCAAGTATTTCTTGATTTTGTTTTACATTGTATACTTTATTTAAAGGCTGTGTAAAACTACCATCTTTGTACTTTAACTTCTTTATTGCATTTGTGCAATATTTAACATTTTCTTCTGTAAGTAACTTAATAAAAAACATTTACTATTCCTCTTTAATTTGAACTCAGCAATGAGGTAAAATATGAGGGGTTTTTAAGGAACCCCCCGAAACCTTAATATAATACTATGTACCAGTTGAAACTGTAGCAGACTCAACAGGATTTTTAGAAACGTCAACTAAAACAACGTGAGCACGGAATCTCCATGCAGTAGTTTTAGAAGAACCACCATCAATCACTAGAAGATCTAGTGTATCAGCAGAGCTTGTCATAGCTGAATCTGTACTTTGAGCACCAAAATTGACAGCAGTAGTACCATTAGAGGCAGCACCATCAATAAAAGCGTCAACATCACCACCTGTAATACCCACATCAAAAGTGATTTGTGCATTACCAGATGCTTCAAGAATTTCGATACAACCACCAACAACCATTGTGTCAGCAGGTAGATCTATTAATTGAACGATGTCGCCTTGCTCTAAGTCTGTATTGTCAACAGCATCATAAACTGGAGAAGTAATAACATAGGCTTTGGCAGCACCAGCAGGATGACCTACTGTTCCACCACTACTATGAGTTGCATTATATGTAGCCATAATATATATACTCCCCTTTAAGTGTTAAGATCAGGAACACCAGAGAGAACTCCAGTAAATCCTGTTCCGGATGGTCTAAGAACTTTTCTTCCAAAGACGTGTAAACCACGCACAATGTCAGCAAAGCTGTTTGGATCACGAACTACTTCTGTTTTAGCAATATGTGATGCAGTAGCAACTGCACTCATATGACCAAAAAGAACATTAGTTTCACCACTTGTAGATGATGGTCCAAAAGTTGCTGTAGCAGAAGAACCTGCGGAACTAACTGCAATAGCATTAGACTGATAAAGTGTGAACCCATGAACTTGTCTTGCTGTAACAGCACCATTCAAAAGGGCAGACTGATTTTCACCAGTTACACTTGAATCCATCAACTTAGCGTCAGCTTGACGAAGTATTTCAAAAAACTGAGGAGGTGCAACACACCATCTTCCTTCTTCTGGAACGTCATTTTCGTCAAGTAAACGAGCAGCTGTACTAAGGTAGTTCGCACACTCATTACCAGTATTGCATGATATAGCAGAACTAGCAGCACCTAAGTTAGATGTATCTGTAGTTGCATTTGAGTTAATGTTACTTAGCACGTTGAAGTCGTATTGCCTTTTAAGAGCATATGCACCAGAAGAAGTTGCCAAAGACTCAAAATTAAGATGGCTGTGTCTTTCTTCAATGTCATCTACTCTAAATGAAAAAGCATTACCTTGATCTACAGTAAGAGTAATTTCTGTATCTGTAAGATCTTGTGGATTTAAAGTTGCTCCACGTTGATAAGCAGAAACTGTGATTGTCGGTTCCTTGATTATCTTAACTGTGTCGCCAAAATTTTCTATTTCTCCAGCATAGTCGGTGTTAGTAATTGCTTCTACAACCGAAGATCTACGGAAGAACTTGAGAACTTTTTGACTAAATATGCTAGGAACGAAAGCCCCATTAACGAGGTTATCGTAACCAGCAGCTGTACTAAAAGCCATAACCTTTCTCCTTTAAAAAGTTATCTGATTGATATTATTGTTCTCTGATTCGACCTTCTCGATTTGCTAGATCAATTTCTTCTTCTAGCTTCGCAAATTCATGCGGTTTTAATCGAGAAATCTCTTCATATGTCCAAATCTTTTTTCCTTGATTTTTATCTGTAATGTCTTGCGAAGCTGTAGTTGTTTTTACAACTTTTGCAGCATCACTAGGTTTTCTAGATTTAGACTTTGGTTTACCAATACCCTTGTCAAGTTTATAAAGGTCAATAGTCCTCACGGCCCATCTAACATCTGTGGCATTTTTAGTGACACCTTCAGCAATATTATCAGGTTGATCTTTTAGCCACTCAACGAAATCTTCACTATCTTTTAGTTCAAGAAAATCTGCGTGGTGATTTAAAAGTTCTCTCTGTGCGTTTTGCCTTTCAAGCTCAAACTCTTTTTCTCGTAGAATATTCAAATGTTCTTCAACATCTTGTACTCTGGAGTCTGTTTTCATACTTGCGATAGTTTCAATAACGTCATAAACATCAGGATTTTCTTGTTTAAATTTTTCAATTTCTTCTGGTGTTTTTGGCATTACCACATTTGATTTTTTATTTGTTTGGAGTTGAGTAAGAATTTCTTCTTTTTCTTTTCTCCATGTAGATAATTTTGTATCATAATGTGATTTTAAATCATCATATCGCTTTTTGTAATCATGCTTGGTGCCTGTGGTTTTTTCTGGTAATTCTTCGTTACTAGTTTCTGTAGATCGCAATGCGTCTGCTTCTTTAGTAATTTCTTGTTTACTTTCAAAAACCCTATCTTTACCCATATATGGTGTTGGGGTAGGCGATTTCTTTTTTGGTTCCTCTACTTGTTGATTTGTTGTATCAGTCATCTTCACCTCCATGCAGGGCCACTATGTTGTGGGTAGCTACTGTTGGTATTAAAGACAGGGCCAGACGAGGAGTCTAGGTGGCTGTCAAATTCTTTAGCCTATACAAATGAACTTTGCATAATAGGCGTTAATTGTGTTTGTTATTGTTGTTTTTTTGGTAGACTGTTTAAAATATTTATGTTATCTTGTGCTCGTATATTGACATTTTTACCAAAACGATAATATTTTGTTTCTTTAGTTCTATCTGTATCTGGACTATGAAATTGAAGTTCTAATGCAGCACGCCCCCACTCTCTATTTGCCAATTCTTGTTTTGCTCCGGGCATAGTAGCTAAATTACCACGAGTATTAAAAAATAAATCTCTAATTACTCGTCTTGCTTGGGGATTCTTTATACCATGTTTTTTACTAAATTCAGCTTCATCCCTTGCTTTCTTTTCAATAAGTAAATTTTGTTGTCTAATAACTTCTTTTCTATCAAACGTCTGACCTATATTTAGAGCTTCTAGTGTTGGATTACCTAATCTAGCAGATTTATCAAGATTAATACCTAAAATTGTACGATTTCCTTCTGTACCATCATTATAAACTACAAAACTTTGAGTTGCACCATCGTATACTTTTGGTCCATCTTTGCCTATACGATAATCTTCTTTTCTACTGCCATCTTTCATTGTTTTCCAAAGATTAACATCTCCACCTGCTATTTCATAAGCTGCTATTTTATCTTGTTCTTCTTCAGAAACTGTATATGGTACGTCTGGTTTAACCAAAGGTTTTGGTGTACCATCTTGAAAACTAAACCTAGCTATCTCAGGATTTTTTTTTTGATCCATTGGCTGCATAAAACCTGCTTGCTGTTGAGGCTGCTGCATAGCACCAAGAGGAACAGCATTACCAAGATTTTGTAAAACCGATCCTGTGATTGGTGTGTTAAGAAATGCTTCTTGTGGGCTTGCTGGAAAAGCATTGGCTCCTATTCCTGCTCCTGCTAAAGTTGATTGTACTTGTGGAAGTATCTGTCCACCGATTGCTGCGAAAGTCATTGGAACAGGTTCGTAAGGTTTTTTTGGATCTCCAACATCTCTTTCTGGCGGTCTACTTCCTAAAGGTAAATTTTTAGGTGATATTAAAGGAACTTTTAGAGCTTCTGCCATTAAATCTATTCCACCTGTTTCCGGATTAGGGATCATACCTTTCTCTTTTAATTCTTGTAGTTGTTTTTGTTCTTGTTGTTGTGTTATATTTTTTTCTCTAGATTGATCTAAAAAATCTTTTAATTTTTCTTGTAACAAACTGTTAAGAAGTATGTCTCTTTGTTCTTGATTAAACATAGGAGTATCTTCTTCTGGAATTTGTGGCATTGCTTCATCTGGAGGAGTAGCTTCGCCACCATCTTGCATCGGCATTTGTTGTTCTGATTGTATTGGAGCACCTACAAAACTATTCATAGCTTCTTGTTGTGCTGCTACTTTTTGTTTTTCTTGTTCTTCTATTTTTTTACGATACTCAAGACCACGTTCATTCATGTCCTCAAGTTTTTTAATACCAATTTTTTTTGCAACCTCTGGTGGAATAATATATTCACCATTAGATATAGCTACTGGTACATCATCGTCAGGATTAATATCTTCGCCACTAATTGCTACACCTTCTTTAATTAATTCTCGTATAGCATTTTTAATTAAATCATTGATGTGTTTTGTACCATGATACTCAACACTTGCAGCATTAAGAACAAATGTGCCTTCAGGTAATGATGTAGGTACACCATCGTCTACTGGTCCACCGCCACCGGGAACAGCTACTTCACCTACTGGAGCACCCTGTATAACATTACCATTAGCTATTGCTTCGGGTGGAAGATCTCCACCTAATATACCGCCATTTTGCATATTTACCATTCCGCCTTTTTCTTTTGCTTGTATAGTATCATATACAGGATGTATTTTTCCTCTGACAGAAATTTCACCTATTGCTTCACCAAAATCTAACTCACCTGTTAAGGTAGGTCTTAGTCTTGGTTCAGATGGTAAATTTTCATATCTTTTTAAATTAACACCACTAGGAAAATTTGTATTTAAAGTATAATAGTGTTTGCCTTTTTGCTGAACAGAAATAAGAGTGGGGGCTTCTTCATATCCTTTAACTGGTTTTGTCCATTTCCAACCCGCTTTTTTCTTAAATAAATTTGTTTTTATTTGAGTTTTACCTTTTCCTACACTACCTATTTTTTCAACTTCTTTAATATCTCCTAAAAAAGAAGGCTTACCTTCTGGTGAAACACTTATTGATGCTTTTGCAATATTTTTATTAGTTATATCAGTATTAGTTGTAGTATCAATATATTGACCACCTTTAACACCTGCTATTCTTTCAGGTTTTGGAAAAATTGGAACAAATTTGTCTGCTTTTTTAAGTGCCTCTCCTGCTAATTTACCTCCGGGTAAAAAACTTAAAGAAGCCAATCCAATATCTGTAAGTGTACTTTCTTTATCTAATACTGTTTTTGCTACATCTATCGCCCCACCAACACCGGGAAGAAATGTACTTGCTTCTAACAATCCTTCTCTTTTTTGTTCTGCTGCTTCTGGTGTAGGTTCTTCTACTGATTGAACAGCTTCACGAAACTTTTCTTGAGAAAAAGCAGTAGGAATACTTTCCATTGCTTGTTTTACTCTTGGATCTACGTCTGGTGTATTCTTTGCATATTCTACGGCAAATGAACCAGTATTATCGTCAAGTAATTTTAATGCTTCTTTGTCTGCATCAGATGGATCAAAACCAACACGATTTCCCGATAGGATATTACGGAGAGATCGTTGTATTTCTATGTTTTGCATATCTGTCATGTTATTTTTTCATATTTATAAAAGAAATTTTACCACCATCCCTTTTAAAATCTAAAGGATTGAAAGCTGGAGGTGCTTCAGGTGCTGGTGCTGGTGCATCCATTCCACTAAGACCAAAATCTCTTTCAAAAGAACCTACAGTTGGTGCTCCCCCTTTTCCAGTAAACATAGAAGCTGCACCAAAACCCTCTCCTTGTGTTTCTGTAACACCCGGACTTACACTAGTAGAAATACCCGGAGTTGGAGGAGCTGCATCAAAGGGGTTAAAAGATGGCTCTTCTAAAATACTTTTCCCAGATTTTATTGATTCATTAATAACATTATTTACTGCATCTGTAATAATACTTTTATTTTTTTCAAATACATTTTCTGCACCTCTTCCACCACCACCAGTTGATGTAGTTCTTGCTTGACCACCTAAAACATCAAACAAATTTGTTAGTCCATCATCTAATTTTTTTAAAGTATTATATCCAAATTGACCCGGTTTTAAGTCTGGTCCTGCTGGTGATGTAATTGTAGGATCAATATCATCTGGTGTTACCAAACCAAACTCATCTATTAAATCTTGCTCATCTTCTGAATCTTCATCTTCATCGTCTGGATCTATAACATTACGAAAAATATCTGTTTCAAAATCTCCTCGTGGTGATGCACCAGTCGGTCCAAATCTTTTTTGTATATTTTCAAAAATATTAGAAGTTGCTTGACCAACTCCAGCTATAGGTTGAAAAGTTGTTTGTGGAAGTATAGTTGCTGTTTCTGTTGTCTGAGGTTTGAAAGTTTCTAATCCTTGAGAAAGAGCTTCTCCTCCAGCACCAGCCGAACCTACTTGAATTAATCCAGCAGGAAGGTTAGGATTAAAGTTTATACTTTCATCTTCTCTATACTTAACAGCCATAACTAGTTCCTATTCATCTCTCTATAATTACTCCGCAGCTTCAGCAATGTTCCCAGTAAAGCCAGCTTCCCCTGCAAGCGGTGTATTTCCGGTACCGATGTTTCCGCCACCAACGCCTGAGTCA
>Ga0208157_1000801_pt1 | contig 15805 bp, 12 predicted proteins | sample 5_EtaG_FD_184077 | JGI IMG/M metagenome (GOLD analysis project Ga0208157, IMG submission 184077) | Marine viral communities from the Subarctic Pacific Ocean - 5_ETSP_OMZ_AT15132 metaG (SPAdes) (version 2) | ecosystem: Environmental > Aquatic > Marine > Oceanic | place: Pacific Ocean | collected...
GTGGTGGTTAGGGCTACAGATACTGTGGATGACCTTGAAAGAAAAGTGGAACTCGCTACTATTCTTGGTACAATTCAATCCACATACACCAAGTTTCCATACTTGCGTAAGGTGTGGACAACCAACACAGAAGAGGAGCGTCTGTTGGGTGTGTCACTCACAGGAATAATGGACAACCCTCTTATGACATCAGTAAACAAAGGATTGGAGAAGACCCTTGAATATTTACGAGAAGTTGCTGTTCGTACTAATAATAATTGGGCTGACCGCCTTGGCATTGCACCAAGTGCAGCGATTACCTGCGTCAAGCCAAGTGGAACAGTATCACAACTAGTTGACTCTGCATCAGGTATACATGCACGTCATTCACCTTACTATATTAGGACAGTTAGAGGTGACAACAAAGATCCTTTAACACAGATGATGAAAGATCAAGGTATACCTAATGAACCCTGTGTTATGAAGCCAGAGACAACTACTGTTTTTAGTTTCCCACAGAAGTCACCAAATAAAGCTGTAACTCGAAACGATATGACAGCCATTGAACAACTGGAGATGTGGCTAACCTATCAAAGACATTGGTGTGAACATAAACCTTCTGTAACAGTGACTGTTCGTTCAGATGAATGGATGGAGGTAGGTGCATTTGTTTATAAACACTTTGATGAAATGTCAGGTGTGTCTTTTCTACCTCACTCAGATCACACTTATCAACAAGCGCCCTACCAGGATTGTACCAAAGAAGAGTACAAAGAGTTACTATCTAAGATGCCAAAAAGTATTGATTGGTCTAAGTTAAGTGAATATGAACAAGAAGATAACACAGTTGCTATGCAAACTATGGCTTGTACTGGTGATGTGTGTGAAGTGGTAGACATAGTTTAAATACTGTGATACATTTACAACAATAATAAAAAGGAGTTAATTATGTTGTTATTTAATTTATTAGTGCCTGTAGTTTATGCTTTAACTTTATATGGAGGCTATCATAATGTAGCTAAACCTGTAGCTAAAGCAACATATGAAACAGGTGTTATTGTTTACGAACAAACTGTAGACGTTATTACAGATATAGTTACTGACGATCCTGTTACTGTAGAGTCCGAATAATGTATGTCTTAGTGTTCATACTTTCTATTGGTAGTGGTTATGTACAAGTACAAGCAGTCAATACAGTTTATTCTACTATAGAAGATTGTAAACGAAGTGCTACAGTTATTCGCAATGATCTTATGAACACTAGACCCTCTCCTAACTCAAATGTTTTCGCTTACTGCACAGAAATACCACAGGAAGTTTAATGCAATTAAATTTGTTTTTCACCGAAGAAACTAAAATTAAAATAAAAGAGGGCGAGGAAACATTTCATTGTCGCAAATGCAATTCCTACTTACCAGAGTATTGTTTTAGTGGTTGGTCCTTAAAACAGTTTAGAAAAAAGAAAGGTGAAAATCAAACGCAAGGAGCAGGTAATTCTGTATGGTGCAAGACTTGTAAAAAAGAATATACCGAAGGTAAAACTATAGCTAAAAATGGTGCACCTCCAAAACCTAAAGAGTCTATACCTTGCGACTGTTGTGGTAAAATAACAGAGCCTGAAAAACTTCAGCTAGACCATGATCATTATACATATAATTTTAGGGGATGGCTATGTAAATCATGTAACTCAGGTATAGGTATGTTAGGAGATGATACAGAAGGTTTAAAAAAAGCTATACAATATTTAGATAAAGTAAAGGAAAGATATGAGCCTAGAAAAAGAAGCTAAAGACTTTGTATCTAGGAGGCATGATCATTTCAAAGAGGGAATACAAGAACGTGTAGAAGCGTTGGACAAATACATAACTGATAATCTGTATCACACTACCGAAACTAGAGAAGCCATAAAACATTTAGTAATAGTAAAAATGTGGGCAGAGCGTAGCTCAATACTCAATGGTATAAAAAAGTAAGGGCGCTAAATGCGCCCCTATTTATTCGTATATATCTTTTAGGTAATCAATGTAGTCCATGAAGTACTGCAATTCCGAATACCCCATATCATCCACACCCCCAGTAAAATTAAATCTTTCACGCATAACTTTCAATGCTTTAGTTCGTAGCTCTTTGTTACCATGTGAACTAGCCTTACGTTTTATTGCGAGTATCCGTTTCTCTGGAGGGCTGTACTTCTTCAAAGAATTTCTAACCTTAGCCTTAACATCTGACAGGGTGCTCTTTAACATAGCACGTTTACCAGTAAGATCAGCATTCATAAAGTCAGGATTACGTAACAGTTTATCTGTCGCAGTTTCTAACACAGGGGCTAGTGTCTCGTTAAACACTGTATCGTAGGCAGCTATCTGAGATCTTTCACTGGCTGTCCAAGGTTGCATCTGAGCCATAGAATATACTTTCTCTGTGGATGTACGACCAGGTTTTACAGTTATACCAAATAACTTTGCCATAGGATTAGCATCTTGTATCTTACCATCACGACTAGCTACACGTAGCTCTTCACCTGTGATAGTTTCAGCTTTATCTGTAAATGCTTCTATTACATTGTCAAAGTATTTAGTAGCGTTTTGACTAAACAATTCTACACCGTAATCACCACCTGCCCTACGTTTATCCTTAGCTGCATCAGTGTCTGTAATAAAACCTGTTAGTTTATTTACAGCATCTAAAGGTCTTGTAAAACCTGCTACATAATTACCTGAGAATTTAGCTATGGCATCAATACTTTTCTTGCTTGTCTCTATATCTTGATTAAATATAGTGTCAAATATAGCAGTAACATCATTACCAAATTGAACATCACTAGCTAATTGACCTACCGCAATCTGTTCTCCAAATTCTTTTAAAACTTCATTTGGTACTTGCTCTCCTTGTCTTCTCAGATTAAGAGCACGTCCTGCTGCTAACCAAAGTGAGAATGGATAGGTGTTACGTGCATCAACTATTGTACCTCCACCTGTATCTATTTCAAACGTACCTAATTGTTTTTTTCTTCGCTCTTCATCATACCTCATAGCTGCACCTAGAGCAGTAACACCAACAAGACTTCTTGAGAAAGCTTCAACAGTTTCTATGTTTCTCTTTTCTTTTTTGGCTATAGCAGATGCTAATTGAACACCACCACCCACACTCCATTGATAAGATGTAGCTACGACATTATTAAAAAATCTACCAAAGGGTAAAATTGTACCAAAGAAAGGGAGGTTTGAAATGTTCTCTGCAAACTTAGCAGCTAGTTTTAAATGTTGATCATCAGTGGTGTAGTTCTTTGAGAATACAGATTTTAAAGTTGTGTCTAATGCACTACCTACAACGCTGTCATCTATTAAATCTATACTACCATCATTGAGAACTTCTTTTAAGCTCTTCTGCTTTTTAACTCTTAGAAATTTATCTAGCTCAGTCATAAACATCTGAGACTTAGTAAACGTATCTTGTATACGAACACCTGTCAAACGATTTGCTGCATTAGTAACAGCTTCTGTGTTTTTAAACCAAGCATTGTTAGGATCTAGGTTAAACCTTTTACCAGATCTTTCTATACCACCAGTAATTGTTTCAAACAAAGTCTTTTCTACTTCTTTGTTCTGCGATAAGAAATCAATGTATGCATCATGCGTAGTATATGGATCCATCAAGTTACGCATCTTCTGTGCCTGTATGTCTTTATATACGTTAGCAACACGTAATGCTTCTCGCCCACGCTTAGTAAAATTACCACCCAACGCTAATCCATAAGTTAAGTTAAGTGATCCAGTAAATACATCAGCCATAGTTTGACCAAGATAAAACTGAGAGAAACCTGCTACGTTGAGTGCAGTTGTTGCAGGTGAGGACACAAGCAACCTACGCCATACTGATTGAGTATAGCTGAATGGTCTTGCAGGTTTTACTTTGCCTGTAGCTTTTGCAACCTCATCGTCTACAGCATCTTTAGCTTGTGGGTTACGGACTATATTAGCCATAACGTTTTGACCATGTACAACACCTGCGTCAATAGTCTTGCGAGTCTGTGACATTACGTTACCAAGCTGCATACCATTACGCACCTTAGATGCAATTAAGTCACCTAGCTCCTGTGCTATAGTTGTTGTGTCACCTAATGTATAACCTACTAAAGGTTGCATACGTTTAGATATAGATTGTAACTCAGCTTGGGGCATCTGCTTTAACACATTAGTCATAACATCTGTGACACGTAGCTTCTTGTTTAGCTTCATGCCATTGTCAGCAAACACTTTAGCTAGTCCACCCTTACCGTCTGATCCTAACATAATGTCGTGTAGTAAATCTGCTGGCATCATCTGTGTTTGAAATAGGTTATCGCCACGCTTCCACTTAGATTCCCAACTATCGAGTGTCTTATTGATGTGATTAGCTACACGTTTTACTTCACCTTTAGGTAGAGCAACAAGTGTAGCTGCCTCAATGTCGGCATCTAATTCAGCATTTCTTTTTGCTTTACGTAATTGTAAGTCTGTGTTTGATAAACCACTAGCACCCTTAAGCTTACCACCAACAAGCTGTGCACCACCCCCTACTGCACCAAGTAAAGAACTAAATCCAGTTTGTAATAAGCTATATTCTTCCTGAGCACCTACATCTAACATTACGTTTTGTATCTGATAATCATTAAGTACAGCAAAGGATGCGTCTAGTGCTGTAGTAGCATATAAAGATTTACGTATGCCCTCTTTACCACGCTCTGTTAAAAAATCTTTCTGTGCTTGCTTCTTAGCATTGTACAAGTAGTTTTCTTTTTCACGTAAAGCGACACGTTCTTTTAGCTTCTTAGCAGCACTACCCTTTACCCCTTTTTCTACAAGACGTTGTGCCATCTTCTCTGCAGCTTCTTGAGATGCTTTTTGTGCGGCTTCTCTGGTAGCCCCTGACTTTATAGCTTTCTGTCCTGCCTCTATTGCAGCACGTTTAACTAACTGTTTTGCTCCTTCATTTAAACCAAGAGCAGTTGCTTTTCCTATACCGCCTGTAAGTAAACCAAGATAGTTAGTAGGATCTGAAACTGCAGCACCAATGTAGTCAAACACACCATCTACCGCACCAAACAAACCATCGTTAACAAACACATTACCTAGCTGATCATACAACTTGTAAGCATCACCTGCTATACGTTTGTCTTCCTCTGATGCATTTGTTATATGCCTAACTTCACCACTAGTACTAATAATATTAGTATTGAATCTACGCATGTGATCTACAAAGTCTTCAACAACATCTTTATCTGCTGCAGTTTTGTAGTCCACGCCTTTGCGAGAGATCATGTAGTTACGAAGCTTTGACAAGTTCTGTGGTTTGTAGAAGTCTTTCTTTTTAAGAGTGCCACCCATATCCACTACGGTGTCTTCCTCTAGTTCCTGCTTACGTTTACTTACAGAATATTTATTTTTAAACGCATTAAAATCTGACACACTAGGTTCATTACTTAGCATATCATCAGTCTGTTGATTAATTGTTGAGTCTAATACTTTATACTTATCGTAAAAGTTTTGTAGTGCTTCACTCATTATTTGAAACCTCGTCTAATGCTTTTTGCATCATAAAGATCAAGAAGTTCATATTAAATGGTAGAACCTTATTGTTTTGATCTGCCCATCTAGAAAGCTGATAGTACATTTGCATGTCATCAAGAGGTTCACTACCTGCATTCTCTACAATAAATTCAAATATGTCATCGCCACTCTCGTTTAGAAGTTGTAAGTCTAACTCTGTTATACTTCCAGTGTCCATGCCCTCTTCTATATCTTCTTGGGTAACACCAAAACGTTCTACTGTCTTCTGTCGTAAACTTAACTCAGGACGTGGCTTAGGGCGCTTACTCATTAAGCCTGAAGGTTTTTCACTTTCATCTTCACTTTCTTTTTCCTGTGCTGAACCTATTGCTGCACTATCAAAACCTGATGGTGGTAATGCGCTTTCTGTTGGACCTTCAAAGTTAGGCTCTTGGTCTTGTCCTCTTTCTACTGGTTTAGCTTCTGTAAGCCTTTCGCCTGTCTCAGGATCATGGGTATCACCAAACAGTTCATCCCATTCATCAACCCTTAATGGGTTTCTACCTGTAGGTATAGCCATCTCACCATTCTTTATTTTTTCTCTTGTCTCAGCGTCTAATGAGAAACCTTGCAATCTGCTTCTAAAAGCGTTTGGTCTTGGTGGCACACCGTATATTGTCTTACCGTCCACTACGTAATAAGTTTTTTCAGTACCTGCTACCTCTTCTTTAATTACTTCAGGTACGTGAGAAATAAAGTCATTATATATAGACTGTGCATCTTCCTGTCCAAACTTTGCGCCACCAGATTCTGCAGAAATTACTGTGCCATCTTCTGCTAATTCAAATGTAACTTCTAGAGCACCCTCTTCATCAGCAAAAACGTCTTCGTTAGACACAGTAAGTGTATTACCAGTTTTAACTACTTTACTACCTTTCATCTCAACTTCAGTATCATCTAATGAAGCACTTGTTTGTTCAGTGATTGCAGGAGATACATCGCCTATTAAATTATTGTAGTAATCCTCTCCCATATGTATTTTCATTAGATCTTCTAAGCCTGTGATAGCTTGAGTTCCGTATGTAGTAATAGCTTGATCAAAGATAGAACCGAAGTTTTGTGCATGTTTATCTTTAACTATTTTTAGAGCAGCATCACGAGCAGCTTTTTCTTCTGGTATCTGTGTAGTAGATGAAATATCTTCTAATGCCTTACGTGCTGCAGCATAAGCAGGATCACTTTCTTCTAATACTTTTATCTTTGTAAGGATGTCAGATTCAACACTCATACGTGCATCATTATCAAAACGTTTAAAGTCTGCAAACGTAGCAAAGGTAGAAGGTATTACAGCTTCATATTCAGTTAATGCAGCTAATTCATTTATATCAGCAGCAGTATACCCTTCATACATCGCACTACTATCTAGCTTACCTTTGGTTCTAATCATTGCTGCATCACCAGTTAAGCGATCCCAAAAACTTATTTCAGGTGTTTCAGATGTACCTTTGTTTGGTGAGAATAAACCATAAGATCTTCGTACATACTCCTCTAACTCCATGTCAACAGGAGAGAAGTTTTCAGGCATACGTATGATACTCTCAACCTCTGTGCTTGTTAGTGGTTTACCATTCTGTGCATCTACAGCTTCTTTTACTTTTACAGCTAATTCAGATATAGCGTTTGGACCAGAGGCAATAGCAGCCTGTATCTGATCATTAGATACTCCGTTATCACTAAGCATCTGAGTCAATCCCATAACTTTATTTACTGTAGCATTGCGTTCAGATATTTTTAGAAGATTACGCTTGGCTAGTTCTTCTTGTTCTAGGCCATAGGCACGAGCCTCAGCTTTCTTTTCTTTTATGTTTGCTGCAGTCTCTTCAAAAAAGCCTTCAGCGAAAGCCATCCAATCGAATCCCATCTTAAAGCTCCTTCGCCATTAAACCTTTGGGTTCAGCAGGTTCGCTTACTTCCATACCTTCATCTGCAACTGCTTCTACGCCCTCACTGTTTAACGTTGTTTGAATCTCTTGTAATAACGCTACGCCAGGATCATCGCCTTGCTTATCTGTGTCAGCCATTGCTAACTCTATTGCAGTCTGTAATCTTTGCTTCTCTTTTTCTTTGATCTCTTCTTCTGGGCTAACTATATCATCACGAACCTTGATACCGTAGCTTGTCATTGCAGCTTTTATAAATGCGTGAATTACAGGTGCGATAATAATACTTATATCGACAGAGTGTCTGCCATTCATAACACCTGTAGTTAGTAATGTTTTTACGAAAGGTGCTACAGGCATACCACCGCCAAAGAGTACGGATAGATCATCCATAACGTCATCGTTAGCTAATTGATTTATGTAAAAACGAGTAGCATCCTCAGTATCTGCCATCTCAGGAGGATTCTCCCAAGGCCAGTTCTTAGGTTGATCAGTTAAGGACTGACCTGGTATAGGTGCTTCAAGAAATGATGCCATTTTATTTTATCCTATTTTGTAAATCCTGCGCCAAAGTATAATCCCACAATGGCTGATACTATGTGTGTGTCTAGTGGTGTTATTACAAACCCTTGTGCCATCTTCCATTTGATAGCTTCATCTGGTCCAAACATCCAACTAAAGAAACCACCAGTAGCTTCAGTATATCCTACGTACACACTCACTTCAGGATACCATACAGCAACTAGCTTTGGCAATACAATTATAGAGAACACAGCAGATAGAGCTATAAGCCTACGTGTCCATGCAAAGTGTTTGTCATTCTTACCTGCATCTCTTGCGTCAGCTACAGCACTACGATTGAACTCTGCACGTTGCATCAACATCTCTTGCTGCATCTGGCGGTTCTTCATTGACTGACCCCAGATAGACATGACCCCACCTAATATAGTGGAGAAGAGCATTGTGATTAGTTCTAGTGGAAGTCCAAACATTATTCAGGTACTCCTGCTCCGTCAGCAGTAGCTAAAGGTAATACAGAGGATACCTCACTAAAGTTGTTTATTATACCTGCGTAATATAACTCTTTAACTACCCTATTATCCATTCCTGCTGTATATTTTTTATTGTCTTTTCTACGCATTTCAGCAGCAAAATCTAATACATTTTTATCTTTAGCTGCAAACAATACAGCAGTCCATTGCTTTGCTGCTTTAGGACCACCTACGTTATAAGCTAAAGAGTTTAATGCATTTTTATATTTAGGGTCTAGGTCTTCCCATTTAGTTCCTAAAACCTTAAGCTTCTTATCCCAACCCCCTTCACGAGCTAATTTTAATTCTCTTGCCATATCAGCATTTAATATCTTTATCTTCTGTTTTTCAGTTAAAGGTATATATGAGCCATCTTCATTTTTAAACTTTATACCATGTATTAAACCAGAATCCTCTTCAAAATCTTTTACTTTGTGTCCGTATCCCACATCTTTAGAGCGATCCTCAATAGGTTTATCTGCTTCTCTACTATCATTAGTTGGTTTAGGTATGTCTCCATGATCACCTTCGGCATACTTACCTATGTCTAAATAAAAATCAAAGTCTTTCCCACTTGCTGCACCACCGTCAGCATTATTAGGATCACTAATAACTTCTGCATTTGTAGGTTCCTCCTCTACAGCATCTATAGCCTCACTAGCAATATCAGAAACTTCTTTAACTGAAAGCGCCTCCTCTGTATCATCAAATGTCTTAGTTGGTATCTCTAGCAGTCTAGGATCACCTAATACTTTATCTACCTCTATATCAACAGCCTCTCGACTTAACATACCTGTCTTACCATAATACCTCATAATATCATCGTAAGACTTTAGTACTTCACTAGATACACTATCTCTGTCTACCTCTTCAGGTATAAGAACTTTGTTGGCCTCTTCATCATCAGAGAAGTATGTAGATAAAGCCTCGTACATATTTTGGTAGAAATCGTCATCTGTATCTTCGTCTATCTTAGAAGCAATACCTACATTCTCTTTTGCTGTTAGACGATCACGTAGTTCCTTTGCTTGAGGAACCCAGTTCATTTTATACTTTATATCTACCATACTATTTTCCTATTATTGCACCAATGATTGTACCTGCTGCTTTAGCAAAAGATGCACTTTTTTGTGCAGCAGCTTGATCTTTAGTAGCTTCATTTTGCAAGTTTTGTACAGCTATACTAGTAGCCCTGTCAGCGTTGTTGTTAGCTGTTTGAAATGCAAAGCTCATGATGTCACGCTCACGTTGCCATATCTGACTCATGTTTGCTTCTGTAAGCCCATTGATAGTACGAGCATATGTTGCATTACTTTCATTCAATGCTGCAGTGTTCATAGTAGCAATGTTCTGTCTCCACTGTGCGTTAGACTGAGCAACTACAAGACCGTTCTGTGCATTGAATAAGTCACGCTGTTGTTGTAACTCCGAATTGAACTCACGTAATGCATTAACACTATTGACGTTAAACTGATCCATAGCATTCTGTTGAGTAGAATTAAATTGTGATACCTGTGAAGTAAGAGATGAAAAGAACTGCCTAGTTTGATTATCACTTGTAGCGTTAAACTGTGCAGCAGCATTACCTGCAGCAACATCAGTAAGTATAGAATTAACATTTTGCTGTGTCTTAAACATTGCAGTTTGTTGTTCATTGGATAAGTTAGTCATATCCATCTGCAAGAAGTTCTGTGCATTCTGTACAGCAGCCTGTTGTCTATTGTTTAGGTTAGCCATATCAAGCTGTGATAGTGCAGCAGCCTCAGCCATTACCATAGCTTGAGTGTTAGTCAAGTTAGACAGAGACATTGTGTTAGATGCACGAGCATTCTCTAAGGCTATCTGTTGTTCAGCATTGAAGTTCATGTTTGCTATATCAGCAATACGTGAAGCATTAGCTACACGAGCTTGGAATGCTTGATCAAACTCCTGCCCTATAAATGATGCACGTTGTTGTGCAGCAAGCATAGCACGTTGCTGTCTGTTAGACAAGTTCTGTCCTTCAAACTGCGCCTGTACCTGAGCATCCATTTGAGCTATAGGTAGTGCAGCTTCCATTGCAGCTTGAACCACAGCTTGACCTGCAAGACTAGACGCACCAAGACCACGAGCAGAGAGTGTAGCCATTGCGGTACGCATAGATCCTGCAGCCCAAGCAGGTGTCTCACCACCCTCAAAGTCAGCCATTAAATCTTCTAGCTGACCTGCAACTGTAGCTTTCTTAGTTGGTGTAGCAGTAGCCGCTTGTATCTGTTCTGCAAACTTAGAAGCAGTTTCTGCATTAGCTGCACCTGATACTATCTCACCATCCTGTATCTGCCTTTGTACAGGATTGTTTATCATGGTAGCTGTACCTTGAGCAGCTTCTATACCTGATACAGATGTTTGTAATTGTTGTGCAGCATCTATATTAGCCTGTTCAGATACCTCACCTTCTACAGCTTGTAATGCACCAGTTTGAGCTTGCACCTGTGGAGATGTAGCACCTGAAGCCATAAAAGTAGCAGGTTGAGTCATAGGCATACCTGCCTGTGCAGTAGAAGGTACTGTAGCAGATTGTGCAAAAGGTGATATAGGATATGCTTGCCCTGCACCAGTAGGTGTAAAGTCAGCAGCCTGTGGCATTATCATTCTAACGTTAGACTGTAGCGGCTGCATAGTTTGTTGTATAGCACCACGCTGCATTGCAGCTAACTGTTTTTGGTACGGATCACCTTGACTAACAGGTTCTCCTTTAGCACCCATTCCAGAAGCCTTAGCAATTTCAGCAGCAGCAGAAGCAATACTAGGAAGAAACGTTCCTGTACTTGCAAACACTGTACCCTTCTGTGTCATCTTGTTACGTAAAGCGGTACGGTACTTACCCATCTTAGCTGCAGCAGCAGGGTTAGACTCTAAGAACTTCTCTAAATCAGTACCCTTAAAGCCAAGGAACTTAGCTGCCATAGTCTTCTCAGCTTCTACTAAGCCACCTGACTCATATCCTTGGATGTATGCACCCTGTGCAGCAGATGTAACTTTTTGAAAGCCTGGAGGAATAACACCAATAGGACTACCGTTTATTTCTGTAGTAACAATCTGTTGATCTGTTGCAGGATTCTGATAGACAACTTGCTGAACCCCACCTACACCTTGAGAGGCACTAGTAAGGTTACCCATATTTGTACCAGTGTAATCTGTCTGGGTAGTAATTGTTTGTGGAACAGCAGAAAGATTTGCAGTCTGTGATGGTAAGTTAAAGGTTCCCGATACAGGAGCTTGAGGGGATGTTCCTGTGGCTGCAGAGCCTAAAGCAGGTTGAGAAGTATCAAACGTCTGTTGTACTTGCTGTGTATCATATGTTACTGGGGCAGACCCTGATGTGCTAAAAGTTTGTGCGGTTCCTATACCACTGTTTAGACCTGAGTAATCAACTGATTGATTAAGTCCTGTAAAGTCTTGTGTACCCATTCCACCTGAGCCAGGAGCAACATCTAAGCCTGATGTATTTGGAATTATTTTATTGTCTAATGCTTTTAAATTTAAGAAGTCATAGTTGTTTAAAAATTCAAATCCTTTACGGTAATCATTATAGTATTTTTCATAGTTAGAAAATACATTACCTTGCACAATTCCTTGTATTTGAGTAGGGTCTACAAACAATGAAGAAAGGGTTTGGCTAGTTAAGCTACTAGTATTACCTGCAACACCTGTCATTATGGGTTGCCCATTAACCATACTAAAGTTTACGTTACCTTTGTTGTACCCTAAAAACTCTCCTGTTTCCTCGTTAAAATTAGGCTGTCCTACTTGATAGCTTTGTACGTTAGCAACGCCAACAGCATTTACAAAAGCATCTGAACTATATGCAGATACAGCAAGCAACATACCAAAGTTTCTATTGTCTGATATAGTTCCTATTGCACCTAGAAAGTTATTTGCTATTCTTTCACGAGTTTGGCTCCATGCGTCTAGGGTGGGATCATCAAAGAAGTAACCTGCACTTAAAGACTCTTTTAGTCCGTCACTTGCATTGTCTAAGATACCAAGCATGGTATCCTTACTCATAACGTAATCACCTGTACGCATTAAGAATGCTTCAGCTTCGTTTGCAGCACCTATAGGAAGACCTGTTTCTGCGTTTATAAAACCACCACCATCGTCTTGGCCTGTTTGTACATAGTGATTGTAAGACTGTATAAGTGTAGCTATCTGAGACTCAGCATTTTGATCAATCACATCGCCTACATTGCCATATAATTTATCCCAAGCTGATATAGCAGCATTACGTCTATCAACAAATATTTGAGCTATTCTATTTGCATCTGCTATTTCACTAGCAGTGTTGCCTTGTGTTGATTGTACTCTAGTTCCATCAGATAAAATTACATAACTAGCCTTATCTCCTCCAAGACCAAAAAAACCACTATTACCCTGCCCTACAGCAGAGTCGGGGTCAAATGTAAGTTCTTCAGGGCGATCTGGTGTAAAGCCAGTTTCAACACTATCAGCATAAGATGCTTGCTGCTGTGCACCAAAACTTTGCTGTCCTGACTCATTCATTTGAGCTATTTGATCAGCGTATTCTAATTGATGCTCACCTATAATATCCATACCAATGTAATCTGATTCTTGAGTAACCACATTGTAGCTAGATGATAGTGATTCTGTTAACTGCTCCACAGTACCTGTTTGAATAGATCCATCAGAATACTTAACAAGATTCATACCATCAGATGTCTGGATGATAGTCGCTGTAGGTTTATTATTCTCTTCTGCCATACTCTATTCCTTATTTACCCATTGTCATCCATACCGCACCTGCAATAAATGTCAGGACTCCAACGGTAGATACTTTTACTAATGTTGACCATATTGATCTGCGTGTATCACGCCACGCTTCTATTAAGTTACGCATCTCTAGTATATCTTTTTGTGCGTCATCATCAAGTAGCCCAATAGAACGCAGTGCCTCTTTAGCACCACGCCTAGCTGCGTTGTCTAGCATTGTCTCTATCTGTTCTGCTGTGAGTGTAATGTTGTTCATTAGCTACACTTACTCAGTAACTTCTACCATTTTTGTTCCATTAGAATCAAAAACAATAGCTAAATTTGCACTAACTACTCTTACTGAGCCTACACCGTATTCACCTGAAGATTCATAAGGAATGTAAGCATTTATGCGTCCTGGTACTTGTGTGTCATAGTTATCATTAGATTTAGCATAAAAATTTGTTTCAAAATTATATAAATAACTACTTTTTACAAGTGGCTGAGTTGGTATTGTACACATGGTACTTCTAATGCTACCAGAAGTAGGTAAAGTTTGTTTGTTTTGAGAGGTTATTGAATGGTTACTTGTATTTATAGTAAACAACCTAACTTGAGGTTGCATGTTCTCAGTAGTACTTCCTCTAGCATCGAAAAAATTCAAAAATGTATTACTAGAAGCAATAGGATAAATATAAGAGTCTGTATCTGTAGTATGGGGAGCAGTGCTTATCATAGAGCTAGTATTTACAGATACTGTAGTTCCACTTGTTACCCGAAAAATAACCCGATAAATATTTTTAGCAGATGGAGCATACGCCTGATATTGATAGATATAATACTCTCCGTTATTAGTGGTAGTCGGAATAGGGCTTATACGATTTAGGTAAGAGGTTGAAGTTTGTTGAGAACCGCTAATAGATTGAACGGTAAAACCTGCGGAAGTTGCATCTGTAGTATTTGCAAAACCAGTTGCCGCAAGTCGAGGATATCCACCACTACTTATGTGTGCGCCTACAAAATACGCACTATTTGCTGCATTAGGAACAAAGCTTAAAGCATACCCTTGATTATAGGGATAAGCTTGTCGCATATCACTGTTATTTGGCCCTTTGGTTGAACCAGTTGTGCCATCAAGTACAGTGTGACTTAAAGTTGTTCCACTTGCATGAAATAAACCAGTAAAACTATTTCCAGTGCTATGAGTATGATTTCCAGTAGCAATAAATTGATTTCCGTTTCTAGCTCTTGCACCATGCCAAGTAATATTTGAGTATTGTTTAGAAGTGGTATAAAACGCAAGAGTTCCTATACTTGGTGTTGATCCTGAAATGTCTACAGCCGCAAAAGCATAATGAAAATAGTAATCAGGCGCAGGATTCCAATAACATGTAAGTATTGCAGCTTGAGTTGAACTCAGGCCAACAGCTTTTTCTAACCCTCCATAATGACTGTAACCTCCAGAAGTAGCAGGAAGATCGGCTTGTGTTCCTTTTGTAAGAGTTGTTCCGCTTACAGTAATTTTAAATATACCTGAACTTGAAGAGCCTACAGCAAGAGTATCACTAATAAAGTCAATGCTGTTTAAACCAGTAATGGTAGTAACAGAACCAGTTTTATTTGTTTTATCCCAAACATAAACTTTTGTACCATCTTGAATGTATAAATAGTCCGTTCTGTCAAAATGTTTAGCACTGGTGCTTATATTGTCACTAGTTAAACTATAATAAGTAATAGGATCAGAACCACCTACACCTGCTGCTGTAATTGCAGCCGCAGTTGTACTGTCTACAGAAGTAATATTACTAAGCTCTCTAGCATTTGTAATTACGTCTGTACCATTAACTTGTAGCTTAGTAGAAGCATTAAGCGTGGTGGCTGTAACTGCAGCCGCACTGTTAGCTCCTATAATAGCACCATCAATAGCTCCCCCATTAATATCTGCTGTAGTTATTGTAGTTGTACCTGTAGCATTTACATCTGTAAATGTACCTGCTACAGCAGAATTAGCACCTATAACTGCACCGTCAATAGCACCTCCATTAATATCTGCAGTTGGTATAGTGGTTGTACCAGTAAACGTAGCACCATCAATAGGAGCTTTTAAGTTTAACTGTGTTTGTACATTTGAGTTAATACCTGCCACACCGTTTATGTCAGATGCACTAGCAGTCACACCGTCCATAATGTTTAACTCTGCAGCCGTAGCTGTTATTGCTACACCACCTATCTGTAGGGCTGTAGAGGCATTGATTGTAGGAGCAGTAACAGTACCAGTAAACGTTGGATCAGCTACAGGAGCTTTGGTGTCCATTTGTGTTTGCACATTAGATGTAACACCGTCTACATGGTTAAGCTCTGCAGTGGTAGCAGTGACGCCATCCATCAGGTTCAACTCTGCTGCAGTTGCTGTTACTCCATCTAATATGTTTAGTTCTGCTGCTGTAGCATTAACACCTGTCAATTCAGCAGGAGCTACTGCACCGTCAGCAAGTATATTTCCAGTAGCAACTACGTTTGCTAAATCTCTAGGTTTACCCATATTGTCTATCCTCTATTTATTACGGCTTTGTAGGCC
>Ga0208157_1000803_pt1 | contig 15803 bp, 9 predicted proteins | sample 5_EtaG_FD_184077 | JGI IMG/M metagenome (GOLD analysis project Ga0208157, IMG submission 184077) | Marine viral communities from the Subarctic Pacific Ocean - 5_ETSP_OMZ_AT15132 metaG (SPAdes) (version 2) | ecosystem: Environmental > Aquatic > Marine > Oceanic | place: Pacific Ocean | collected...
TCGGCATCAGACGGTTACTTATGATTCTAACCCGGCATTTTATAAACTTTTGAGTGCCTTTGAGAAAAAGACTGGGTGCCCTGTGCTGCTGAACACCTCTCTTAATATTGGCGGGAAACCAATTGCCTCGACCCGCGAAACTTCTCTAGTGCCCGGCCTTGACGCTCTCTTTATTGGCAATTTGGTAAATACATACACATAGACATCAACGTATGCTAAGTTCTCCAAAAGAGTATCAGTTTCAGTTGAAGGCACATACAAAGGCAGAAGCGATACGAATGTGGAGAACAGCAATCAAGGAGCAGTGGAATAATAACTGTGCTTATTGTGGTGAGTATGGTGATACTATTGATCACATCCATCCACAGGCAAGAGGTGGTACTGATGAGTTGACAAACGTGCTATGCTGTTGTAAGCGTTGTAATAAGGAGAAGGCACACGAGGAAGTCGAAATATGGTATTTCCAACAATACTTCTTTAATCAGGATAGGTGGGATCGCATTGAAGAATGGCGTCGTATCAAGACTGAAGGTAAGAAGAAGAGATATATAAGAGGTAGGGCAGGACAGCCTACTAGGAGCGTAATCCTATGACATACAGTGTGTATTTGAACGACAAGTTAGCGTTCAAAAATTTAACAAAAGAAGAAGCAGAAGTAAAAAAGGAGGAGATGTCACAGATGATCCAGGCGGGTCTACCGACATCATATTCTCAAGACGACATTATCATTCATCATTATGAAGGAATTTCTAACCAGATTAATCAAAAGAATTAGGACCGAATATAGACTTTGGAAAATTCGGAAGCAGGATCCATTCGTCTATGATGACGACGATTGACACCGCATATATACCGTGGTATCATACCTTTGGGGTGATTCCCATTACTAGTAAAAAATTGATCTTTATTCATGGCAAAAGGATTCAAGGTGGTGACAACACCGCCTGGAGGTTCTAAGAAAGACGACGAGAACCAATTTAGCATTGAGAAAGCAAAAGAACTCATTAAAGGAAAGAGTGTAGTTTTTTGTCTTCCCGGTCGAGGAGTATCGTATACTTATCTAAAGAACTTTGTTCAACTCTGTTTTGATCTGGTACAGAGTGGTGCTTCTATTCAGATTTCACAAGACTACAGTTCCATGGTGAACTTCGCACGTTGTAAGTGCCTTGGTGCTAACGTGCTTCGCGGTCCCGATCAGATTCCTTGGGACGGTAAACTCCAATATGACTATCAACTCTGGATTGATAGTGACATCGTATTCAATCTAGAATCCTTCTACAAACTTGTGTGGATGGACAAGGATATTGCTGCTGGATGGTATTGTACCGAAGACGGTCGTACTACATCAGTTGCTCATTGGTTGGAAGAAGACGATTTCAAGACCAATGGTGGTGTCATGAACCATGAGATGGTTGATGGCATTCAGAAGCGTAAGAAACCCTTTACTGTTGACTATACTGGATTCGGTTGGGTTCTTATTAAGAATGGTGTATTTGAACATCCTGAAATGAAGTACCCCTGGTTTGCTCCGCAGATGCAGGTCTTCGACTCGGGTGAGGTTCAAGATATGTGTGGGGAAGACGTTTCTTTCTGTCTCGATGCTATCAAGGCAGGTTTTGAAATTTGGTGTGACCCCACTATCCGTGTCGGACACGAGAAAACTCGTGTAATCTAATATAGTACAGAGTTCTGTACTCGTATTACATGGAACGTTACGACATATACTGTCAGGGGACTAAAATCTACAACTCCATTACAGAAGAGGAGATGCTAGAAATAACTCAAGAACTGGCAGACCAGTTCTACTCTGACGGTACACCACATCCCGACGATGTTATGGTAGAATACCTAGGACTTGAGATTGAGTAACTGTGATAGTATTCGCAATATCAATGTTAACGGTAATGATCGCAATGGGAGTCGGAATCATTTTGATAGACTCCCCTTTTGAAAACTTGAGGTAATTATGGCAGTCAAAAAATCGCTGAATGGTGCGGACCTAATTGAGTCCAAACCTAAGAAAACCCGTCAGGGAAATTCCCAGTACACCAAACTGGCAGCGTCTTCCCGCAATGGCAAAAAGAAAGCATATCGCGGTCAAGGCAAATAGCATAGATAGGGGGTCACAGGACCCCCTTTTTTATGGAAATTTTATTTGTGGGTTGTAGCATAACCTGGGGTGATGAGTTACAGGATAGACAAAAGGATCGTTATAGTAGACTAATATGTGATGCTCTCGGAGCGAATGAGACCAACGTTGCTGAGTGTGGTAGAAGCAATGATTGGATTGCCAGAAGAACTGTCGAGGAAGTTCAAAAGAAAGACTATGATAGAGTCTATGTTCAACTTACGATTCCTAGTAGACTAGAGTATTTTACAGAAGATGGAGTATATAAGTTTTCTGTTCATGGGTCAAGACGTAAGGATGAGATGGCACACAAAATGAGATGGCATTACAAGTTCATCGATAATTATCAGAACAATATCGAGAACATGTATAAGAATAAATTCATCATTGAAACCACTGTCAAGTCCCCTTTGACTTTTATTGCAGCAGATAGTGCTTCGGAAAATTCTCCTGAAAACTGGCACTTACATTGTAAGAGTTATTGGAACCAATTATGTAAGGTTGATCACTCTTGGATTTGGCGAGACATTTTGGGATATTGTTATGGAACAGGTCCTCTTGGTAGAAGGGAACCTCATCCCTTAGAGGGTCCTCATAAGAAGATCGCAAATTACCTACTAAATAAGGATAAATACACGAAGATCGTATAAAGTGCCTCTTCAAGAGTTATCTAGAGGTTTTAAAGACATCTCGTTGTCTTTTAAACGTCACCCAGTTACGAATGATTTGCTTCCGCTAAAGAATGCTGATGCTATCAAACGTGCTGTACAAAATCTTGTACGTATTAATATCGGAGAAGTTTTCTTTAACGATCTGATTGGTACAAATATTACCGGTTCTTTATTTGAATTGGCAACAGATGATTTGATCTTACCAATTCAAACTGAAATTGAAACTACAATTACTAATTTTGAACCTAGAGTAAGATTGACTGATGTCGATGTTACTCCTCGTCAAGAAGAGAACGCTCTAGAAGTTGAGATTCGTTATGACATAGTTGGTTTATCAACACCTACTCAGACTGTCACTTTCATTCTAGAACCAACTAGACTCTAATATGGCACTAACTCAGTTTACTAATCTAAACTTTGAGGACATCAAGTCCTCAATTAAGGACTATCTGAGGGAGAACACTAACTTCTCCGACTTTGACTTTGAAGGTTCTAACCTCACAGTCATTATCAATCTGCTTGCTTATAATTCATATATCACCGCCTACAATACAAACATGGTGGTGAACGAATCGTTTATCGATTCCGCAACGCTAAGAGAAAATATCGTCTCACTTGCGCGTAATATTGGATACGTTCCTCGTTCCAAACGCGCAGCGGTGGCACAAATCGACTATCAGGTCTCTGGTATTGCCACATCAAACGCTACAGTTACCTTTGAACCTGGGTTAATTGCTAATTCCTTGGTATCTGATAAGAATTTTCTGTTCTCAATTCCCGAAAAGTTCGTATCTGCTACATCAGAAGGAGTTACTGAGGGAACATTAACGATTTTTCAAGGTCAATATCTAGAAAAAAGTTGGACTGTAGATAATAATCAACCAAATGCTCGATATATTCTTCCAAACAGTGACATTGACACCTCAACTTTGCGTGTAAAAGTTAAGGAAGACTCGTCTTCTACGACTGTTACCGAGTATAAACTGGTTGATAACATCATTGGCGTCACTTCTACGTCAAATATCTACCTAATTCAAGAAACAACGGACGAAAAATACGAAATTTTGTTCGGTGATGGCATTTTTGGCAGAAAACTGCAGTCTGGTAACATCATTGAGGCGTCATACATCAAGACTGACGGCAAAGATGCGAACGGAGCGAACTTTTTTAACTTTGTTGGAACGATTAGTGACGAAAATGGCGCAAATATTACGTCATTTCAACCAATCATCTCCTCAAGAGTGCCTGCTGAAAACGGAGATGACATTGAAACTGTCCAATCCATCAGAAATTACGCTCCAAGGCGCTATGCTGCCCAAAATAGGGCGGTAACTGCGTCTGACTATGAGGCAATCTTGCCTTCTATCTACCCAAATATTGAATCTGTGAGTGCTTATGGTGGTGAAGACCTAAATCCACCGCAATTTGGTCGAGTTTTTATCGCCGCGAAACCAAGAAACGGTGCTTTCCTCGCAGAATCGACCAAAAAGCAACTTTTACAGTCGCTTAAGAATTATTCTGTCGCTGGAATTGTTCCAAGTTTCATAAATCTCAAGTATTTGTATGTTGAGGTTGATAGTTACGTCTATTATAACCCAAATTTTGTCGGTGACCCCAATAATTTGAAAGCAAATGTGGTCTCCTCGATCACCCAGTATGCTCAAAGCGAAGAATTAAATAAATTTGGCGGAAGATTCAAATATTCTAATTTTACATCATTGATTGATGAGGTTGATACCTCTATCACATCAAATATTACGACTGTCAGAATTCGTAGAAACCTATCTGCACTGATTAATCAGTTCGCCAACTATGAATTGTGCTTTGATAATGAATTTTTCCGTGGCAACGACGAATATAACATTAAGTCAACAGGATTTAACGTATCTGGTATTGATGACGTAGTTTATGTGGCAGACAGGGTTGTAGCGGGTTCTACTATCGGCAATCTTTTCCTATTCACACTTAATAATAATTCAGAACCTGTTATCGTCTCTACCAAATTTGGAACAGTCAATTATGAGACTGGTGAATTGCTTATAGATACTGTGAACATAACGTCAACAGTTCTACCCGACAATATTATTGAGATTCAGGCAATTCCAATGTCAAATGACGTTTTGGCACGTAAGGAACTGTATCTACAACTCGATGTTTCCAAGAGTAACTTCTTTATGAGATTGGATAGCATCTCCTCTGGTGCTAATACCTCTGGAACTCGTTATCAACCACAATCTAGCTACCAAAACGGTAAGAAAACCAGATAAGAGATGATCGAGACCTCCCTATCCCGTGTAAAAATTTATGAGGTTATTCAAAGTCAGATACCTGAGTATATTGACTTTGAAAATCCTCTGTTTGGCGAATTTTTAAAACAATACTACTACTCTCAGGAGTTCCAGGGTGGTCCGGTTGATATTGCCGAAAATTTAACAGAATACAAGTCACTAGATTTTCTTAATAACGAAACCCTTACTGGGTTCACATCTTTAACCTCTGACATCAGCGGTGTTGACTCTACTATCTTTGTAGATTCTACAAAAGGATTCCCTAATCAGTGGGGTCTATTCAAAATCAACGATGAGATCATTACCTACACCGGTATTGGATCTACATCGTTTACTGGATGTGTTCGTGGTTTCAGTGGCATTGAGAATAATGCTAAAACTAACCAACCAGAGCATCTGACCTTTACTGTCAGTGATGTAGATTCTCATTCTGCCGAATCTAGAGTAACAAACCTAAGTAATGTCTTCCTGCAGCAGTTTCTGAAGAAACTGAAGACACAGATTCTTCCTGGATTCCAAGAAAGGTTCCTGAACGGCAATCTGGATCAGTCCAACTTCATTAGACAGGCAAAAGACTTCTATAAGTCAAAAGGAACTGAAGAAGCATTTAAGATTCTCTTTGGTGCTCTATATGATGAGAAGGTTGAGATGGTTCAACCTCAAGAGTTCCTATTCAGACCGTCCGATGCTGAGTTTGTAGTCAACGATGTACTTGTTTGTGAAGCAATCAGTGGAGACCCAACTAAGACCGTCTCAGAGACGCTTACACAAGGCAATGCGAGCGGTTCTATTTACGATGTTGAGTCCGTATCTTTAAACAAACGATTATATTACAAATTTAGACTTTCTAGTGATACTATAGTTAATAAATTTGTTCCAACTAACAGAACACATCTTACAAAGGGTGTTGGCGTCGGTGCGACGGTTCTTTGTGTCGATTCTACGGTAGGATACGCCAATTCGTCCTCCATCGTCTTTGGTACCACGACTCTTGAGTACACTGACAAAACTCTTACCGAGTTTTTGAATGTTACTGGTGTAGGGGAGACAATCGGAATTGGTCAAACTCTGGATCAGGGAAATGTTGCAGTTTCTTATGAAAATGGAGATCTTGACCGTCCTGTAGAACTTCGTGTCCTAAGTTCTATAGTTGCTTTTGATGGTTCTGGTACAAATCAGACTCCTGAGACTATAATCAAAATTAAAACTCTTGGTAAGGAGCAAGATGATCTAAGATTCCATTCTTGGATTCAAAATAGTGCTGTCAAATACAGTATTGACACTTTTAGTCTCACTGGACCCAATAATTATAGAATTACATTATTTGATGACTCTTTCTATAATGAAACTGATCAAATTGAAGTAATTGATCAAGATGGTGCGGTATTGGACGCATCCATCACTAATGTAATTAATTTAAGAACGTTGGACATCAATTGTCCGACTTTGACTGTTGGGGACAAGTATTTTATCCGTGCAAAACTAAGAACCAATAAAGATTTTGTAGCAAATATCCAAAACACGTATTCTGACGGATCTTCAGTATATGTGGCATCTAACAGTCTGCCACATTATGATATAGACCCACAAAAACGTGTAAGGTCCTTTAGTGTGACTGGTGACACCATTAATGTTGCTGATCATAACTTCTTGAGTGGTGAAATTGTAATTTTCACTGGAAGTGCTGTTGGTCTCAATACTGATCAACCATATTATGTCAAACGAGTTAATGGTAATGAATTTAAACTCGCTCTGAGCGCCGAGAACGCTCGTAGGGATCAAGTCATCACAATTGACGGTTCTGGTTCTCTGACGCCCTTCCAGGTGGGTCTCAAGGACATTGGAGCACAACAACTAGTTCGCAAATTCGACAATCCAACCCTAGGTAACAAAAAAGACATTGTAGAACCTGGTGGTGTAGGTTTGTTCCTGAATGGTGTTGAAATTATTTCACACAGATCTTCAGATCGTGTTTATTATGGTTCTGTAGAGGATGTGACTGTTTTGAACACTGGGGATGGATATGATGTTATTAATCCTCCCAGATTGTCTGTACAGCAGACAGGGCATACTGGAGCAGGAGCATCTGTTCTCGCGCAAGTCGCTGGACCTATTGTAGAGTTTTTGGTTGACACAGAAGGTGTAGACTACACGTCTCAACCGGATGTCAAGGTAACTGGCGGCAATGGCGAGTGTGCTGCCGAAGCGAAGATGAAATCAGTTTCGCATGAGGTATCTTTTGATAGTTCAACTGTAGGCGGTGTCGTCAACACATCAACAGACAAATTTGTATTCAAAACCGCTCATGGATTTAAATCTGGCGAAGAAGTCATCTATTCCACGGATGGTACAACTACGATTGGTATTGGAACTACTCCCGGTAATTTGGTTAGCCAATCAACTTATCGTGTCATCAAGAATGATGATTATACCATATCATTGGCGGGAAAACAGAGCGATGCCGTTCTAGGTATTGGCACTATTCCCCTTTCTAGTTCTGGAGCAGGAATTCACAAGTTCAGCACTAAGATTCCCAGACTTAAGGTAGACAAAGTTAATGTAATCTCTAGTACAGACTTCTTTAACCGAGAAGTTACTATTCAAGAGACTAATGAGTATGTTGATGTAATCACTGCTAAGAACCACAGATACTCTTCTGGCGATAAAGTTCGTTTCACTGGATCTGTTGCTGGATTGACAAGTGGGGATGATTACTATGTGATCAAGGTTAATGAGGATCAGTTTAGAGTTTCTATCTCTACATCTCTAACATCCTTTGTCAATCTGACTACCAGTTCTGGTACAGGATCGTTCAATTATCCACCGATTGTTGTAACTCTCAAAGGACAGCAAGGTATCAGCACTGCTGATGCTACAGCGACTCCTATTGTAAGAGGTGTAGTTGACGGTATCAACGTAAAAGAATCAGGAGGAGACTTTGGTTCTCTTGTAATCAACGATAACTTTAAACCAGATGTTCGTGTAATCGCAGGATCCCAGGAATCATTAGTCCCTGTCATCATTAACGGTCAAATTGATTCGGTATCAGTAAAAGCAGGCGGTAAGAACTTCTTTAGTGTGCCTGATATTATTATTGCTGGTGACGGTGTTGGTGCCAAACTAAAAGCAGTAATCAATAACGGCAGTATTGTGAGTGTGGATGTAATCAACAAAGGCATCAACTACACACGCACTGCTACCACTATCACTGCCAAAAGTCCAGGTCAAGGTTTAATTTCCAGCGCCAATTTGAAAGAATGGACAATTAATAATGTTGACAGGTATGCTAAATTTGGTGATGTAAAAGAAGATGATGGTTACTATGGTAACCTGAAGGTAGAGAAAAACAACCTTCCATATATTAATTACTATGCTCCGCGCAAACTAAGTGAATATCTGGGTGATGATGGTACTCAACACTCACCTATCCTAGGATATGCTTATGACGGCAACCCAATTTATGGACCGTATGCGCTGGTAGACAACGCACTCAAGTATCTAGAGTCAAGTTATGACACAGTTGGCGGATCTAGACCAGGCGGTCCACCCGTTGCTGATTATGCTAAGGGTTCCTTTGTAGAAGATTTTGTATATCAAGAAGGTCTGGGTGATCTTGACGAGCATAATGGACGCTTTGCCGCAACGCCAGAATATCCAAATGGTGTGTATGCTTATTATGTTACCGAGTCTAGCACCGAAGTAACAGATACTAATAGTCCTTTTGTCAATCGTAGAGAACCACTATTCCCATATGTCGTGGGCAACTCCTTCCATGCGAAGGTACAGGACTATAACCTACAGTTTACTTCTACTCAGGATAACCTACCTGCTGGTCTTGTAAGAAATACTAAGAAGCAGAACATTCGTGAGTACGAATTTATTGATGAAAATGCCAAAGGTAAATTCAATCCATGTGTGATTGAGGCATCGTCTAAAGGTGCCATTGAAGATATCAAAGTTTTGGTAGCGGGTAAAAATTATAATGTAGGTGATAGACTCACCTTTAATAATACTGGAACAGAAGGATTTGGTGCTTTAGGTAAAGTTACTGAAGTTGTTGGTGCTGCTGTAACAGTAATCACCTCTACTGTTGAAACTAACCAAGGAGTTGAACTATTTGCCGAGGGCAACGTTGTAACCGGCATTGTCACTGTTGGAATTCATAGTTATGTTCCAGGCATCCCAATTAAAATTTCTGGCATCTCCAGTAGCATTTACAGTGAACTAGAAGGAACTTTTGTCATTGACGTAGACTTTGTTAGAAGTGGACTTGGTACATCTCTTCTGTCAACTGGTCTAACCACTAGTATCTCACTAACTGAGGACGTTTCTAAGTTCCAGGAGGATGATATCGTCCAAGTGGGTAATGAGCAGATGAAGGTCATTACTGTTGATACACTCAATCAAAAAATTAAACTTGCCCGTGCTCAGAACGGCACTGTTGGTGCTGCTCACACAAATCGTGCCGAAATCAAACGTTTAGAGAAAAAATTCACCTATAAAACAAAAAACATAATCTCTGTACAGACACCAAAAAATATTGTTGAATTCTTTGATGCTGAGAACAGCGTTGGTGTTGGTTTAACCTCAGGAGTTGGTATTGGAACAACTGTTTCGTTTGTTGGTGCTGGAAACAGTTCTACTAACATCAATATTCCAATTAAATCAATTCGCATTCCAAATCATAGATTTGTACACGGTGATCCTGTAACATACACTCCTAGTGGTGGTCAGAACCTCCTATACTCGTATAATGGTAGTGTAACTCAATTCTTACCTACTAATAATCTATTTGTACAGAAAATTAGTAAAGACCTGATTGGTATTGTTACACAGGCGTATCAAATTGACAATGAGTTTGATCGTGTCTTTTTCAATGGCACCATTGGTGTTGGTGATACACATTCGTTCAGAACGGCAAGAAATGTTCCTACAGCGAATGCCACTAGGTTTGAGTCTATAGTTTCTACCGCATCTACCCATAATCTAGAAGTTGGTGATGTAATTAATTTGACTTTGGTGTCTGCTGCCACCAGCACGGTCAGTACGACGTATTCTGATGCTACCAAGTTTGTTAGTATTGGATCTTCTGTGAACCCACCGATTAATGTGACTATTGGTGATAGATTAGTATTTGATACTTCCGATTCTGATTTAGCAGATACAACACTACAATTCTATGAAGACCCCAATTTTGTCAAACGTTTTGTTGGATCCGGATCTTCTACAATCGAAATTGTTGACAATCTAGTTCCTGGCATCTCATCTGCCAAAACAACAGTGCATTTCACTGAGCAGATGCCATCGGTTCTGTATTATAAGTTCGTTTCTGAATTAGCATCTAAGCAAGTTGAGGTAAACACTGATATTAAAGATCATAGTAAGATCATTGTTAATCCCAGTGCTTTCTCTGGCAAGCATTCTATTTCTACTGCCACCGCACAAGAGTTTCGTTATGTAACTCCTGGTGCTCCAGAAAGAGTTGGATACACCTCAGAGTCTGTTATTCAATACACCACTAAGTCTACAAACGTCACAGGTGGCGTTCACAGAGTCCTTGTAGAGGATGGCGGCACAAACTATAGAACTCTACCTAAAGTCTCTGTAGGTTCCACTACGGGGTCTTCTGCGGTCTTCTCTGTAGAATCTAATAGTATTGGAAATATCACGAAGACTAGACTATTAGAATCTGGTTATGATTTCCCATCAGACCCCACTTTAAGACCTGAGGCATTTGTACCCGATGTCATTGTTTTACGTGATAATTTTAGTCTTCAGAATGTTGCAATTACCTCTACGGGTTCAAACTATCTGACTCCGCCAGACCTAATTGTATATAATGAAGAAAAGGATGAAATTAACGATTCTGTAAGTCTTATTGCAGAATTGAGTGGTAGTAGTGTTGGCAATGTTAAAGTTATTGCTGGTGGTGGCAATCTGACAAGTTTTGACAGTCGTGTCATTGCTACCAATAATGATAATGGTGTTGGTATTATTAGTGCCACATACTCTGATCCTACAGTCACATTAAGACTACAAACTCCTCCTACAGGATTTACGACAGCAGTTCCTTTACCATTCGCTGTTGGTGATCAAGTATTTGTAGAAAATATCGGAGTCACAACTGGAAATGGATACAACTCTTCAGAATTTAAATACAAATTCTTCACCCTCACGGGTGTCAATACCAATCCAGGTTTGGTTAATCAATCAACCATAACCTATGTGGTTGATAAGAATCCCGGTTTAGATGATGGTTTTGGATTTGGTGTTGTTTCCAGAAAACAAAATATCGCACTATTTGAGTCAACTTTAACCGAGGGTGTCTTTTTTGCTGGTGAAGAAGTTTACACCAATAATGTTACTACAAACATTATTGCCGGTAAAGACAGTTCCACAAATATTATAAGAGTTGAGTCTATTACTGGAATTAATACTGGTGACAAAATTACCGGTAAAGAATCTGGTGCGTCTGGCATTGTTAACAGTCTTATAGAGAATTCTGGCAAATTCGATGTAGGGTCTACTTTTGAAAAACAATTTGGTTGGGAAAGAGATACTGGAAAACCAAATGAGTTCCTACAAAGAGTACAAGACAATGACTATTATCAACGTTTTGCTTATTCTCTAAGATCTGAAGTTGGTATTAGTAGTTGGAGTGAACCAGTTGAGTCACTGGCACATATTGCCGGATTTAAAAAACATAGTGATCTTAATGTCATCTCATCCAGTACGGTCAACACAGGTATTGGGGTTACAACAGCAGATGAAGATTCTTCTTCAATTATCATTATTGACAATGATGCTGATGTAAATTGTAGATATGACTGGGACGCTGTTAGAGAGTTGACCAGCAATGACCAGACAAAATCGGACAAAATCGTATTCAGAGGAAATCAATTTGGCGAAGCACTTATTTGTGATACAAATCGCGTCTTGGAGATTGACGATATCAGTCCTCAATTCTACTCAGACCCCGACCTCAACAAATCAGTTCAACTGGATGTCTTCGCAGCATCTTCTGTAAATGCTGTCAAATATTTCGCGCAGATTGTACTTGATTCTACCTCAGGTGTTTTGGTCAATGAAACTCAATATTGTGAGTTTGTTGTAAGTCATAATGGTAACGTAGCACTTATCTCTCAGTATGCTGATCTATCAGACTCTTTTGACCTTGGTGATTTTACAGCAGATTTGAATGCTGGTGAGGTTTCAGTTTCATTCAATCCCTTCAATCCAACATTCGTTTATGACATCACCTTCTACAAAGAGGTCATGCAGGAAGGTGTTGGTTCAGGGACAACTTCATACAAAAACATTGAAAAATCCGGGGTCTCTTCATACTGTACGACCGCCACGACGCAAGTTATTCAGGCGTGGAATGCTACTGACTTCCGTTCCGGAAATGTTCTTGTTTCAATAGCATCCACTGATGAGAAAGAATTCCTTGAAGCATCTTTCGTGGGTGTTGGAACCACCATGTTCTACAATGAGTATAACAAGTTTAAGGAGGACATGGATCTAGGAACATTTGAGATGGATATTACTGCTTCGCAGGAAATTCAAGTCAAGTTTACCCCTGCTGCTGGTCTAGGTGTTACAGTGTCCACTTTAGCAACTAAAGTCGGTATTGCTACTACGGTAGGTAGTATTGAGAGTTTGTTTGAGGTGGGTGACGCCGCCTTGACGGCGACTAGAACAGCAATTTCAAGCGATTCATCTGCTACTCCAGGCGCTGTAACGATTTCGGATACGACTTACAACAATTACACGTCAGTAAAATACTACGTTGAGATTAACAATATCACCAACAACGAATATTCTACCTTCCAGGTAGCAGCGAACTTGTATGAAGGTGATGCTAATTACAGTAAGTACGCAAACGTCTCTACTGGGGCAACAGAAAGACGCGACATCATTAATACTGCTGTTGCCATCAGTGCTCCAAGTGTATATCTACAATTTACCCCTAAGCAGAACACTGCTTATGAGGTGAGAGTACATGAGGTTCGCATTGACAAACCAGATGATGTAAATGCTGATACTCTCATTAACCTGTCCTAAATATCAGAAAACTACGATAGATGTCATTTCAGATTGGTTCTATCAATAAAAAGTTTAACGCTGAGCAGGACGCCTTTAGGCGTTCTTTCAACTTAACACATAAAGAAGATCCAATCTTTCACAAAGAGTTTGATGGGTCTAGCACCACCGACGTTCTTCTTGGTGGAGATACCTTTGTAATTAATAATCACTTCTTCGTAACTGGTGAGCAACTACAGTATACGTCTGACGCTACTCCCATTGCCATCGATGGTTCGAGTCCGGGAGTAGGTGGTGGAACCACCCTGCCACAAACAGTATTTGCGGTTAAGACAGCAGAAAATAAATTTCAAGTAGCAGCGACTAAAGCACTCTCTTTAACGGGAGATATTATCAATCTAACTGCGGTTGGATCGGGAACCACTCATAGTTTTACTGCTATCAAGCAAAATACTAAGTGTATTATTGCTCTAGACAATATTATTCAGTCACCCATTTACGAAAGACTTGGTGCCGGAACAACACTAGATGCTGTTCTAAACAAAGTTATTTCTCTTAACGATGTTGGTACGTTTAGACCAAATGATCTCTTAAAAATTAACGATGAGATCATGCGTATCCAAGTTGTTGGGTACAATGGAAATCCTAACGATGTGTTTGTTGATAGGGCATGGTTAGGCACAACACAAGCATCTCATGCTGTTGGGGATGATGTAAAGTTCTTTCAAGGCGATTATAATATTATTGATGACGTAATTAATTTTGTAGATGTTCCCTTTGGCGGAATTAGAGAAAGTCTTAGATTCTCAGATTCTGAAGTAAATATTGACACGGATAGTTTTACTGGTATCAGTGACTTTCTTGAAACAGGATCTCAAGTAAAACTTAGATCACTTAATCCACCACAACCACTTATTGGTAACAGGGATTACTTTATTATTAAAAATTCAGCAAATAATTTTACTTTTGCCGATACAAAAGATCTTGCTCTAACTGGTGTTGGTATTACCTTAACCACTGCTGGTATTGGTACACATAGAGTTGTCTTTGTTGATACTTCTAATGGTAGTTCTTTCCAAGGCAGATCATTTATCAGAAATGATTATACCGGAAATATTATCATTGACGATGTTGCTCAAAACTTTACTGGTATCGCAAGAACGTTTACCATCAGAGAAGACGGATCAAACATCACAGGAATCACCACAGATAATGGTGCTATTCTAGTTAACAATATTTTCCAAAAACCAGAACTCGACTATAATTTCATTGGTGGTTCGGCAACCGGCATCACTTCTATTGCTTTTAGTGGTAATGGTACAAACGCTACTAGTTTAACTGATGTAAATGCTAATATACTACCTAGAAAAGGTTTAATCGTTTCAATTGGTAATTCACAAGGATATGGATATCAACCCAGACAGACAGGAATCGGAACAGCGGTGGTCAGCGGATTTGGAACAGTCACTGTCGCTATGGGCTTTACTGGCAGTGGATACAGAAATCCCAGAACAACTTATAGACTTTTTGTCGATGGCGGAGATCCTACGACTGGCGCTGCTGGCACATTTACTGTCGTAGGTGGTCATATAAAAGACATCTTTATGAACACTGTTGGAGCAGGTTACACCTGGACCAACGTTCCACGTCTTACTTTTGACGATCCGGTTGGATATGATGATTTGCGATTAATTTCCGAGTCTACTGGTGTTGGTGCTTCCGTAACTGTTGATGTTGGTTTAGGTCTTAGTATCACGTCATTCTCACTGAATAACATTGGTTATGGGTTTACCGTTGGAGAGCAACTGAGCATTGCTGGAATTCCAACAAATACTGGTATTGGCACCACTTTCCGTAATGCTATTTGGACTGTTGAGGAGACTCAAGATGACGAGTTTGCTGGATGGGTATTCGGCAAACTACAGATTCTTGATGACTTCTCCGACGAATTTGACGGCAGAAAAACGGTCTTTACAATCAAAGAGAATAATGTTCCTCTGAGTATTGAAGCAGGAACATCAGTTCCTTTGGATGTAGAGTTCAATCTGCTAGTATTTCTAAACGATACTCTACAGCAACCTAATGTGGCATATGTGTTTGACGGCGGAACTCAACTAGAATTTACAGAACCACCAGCAGCAGGCACAACTCTACAAATTTTATTGTATCGTGGAACAGATTCAGATGTATCCACTGCTGGTGCTTTGAATACGGTTAAGATTGGCGATACCTTGAAGATTATGAAGGATCGTAAACAAATTACTCCAGTTACTCAATCTAAGCGTGTCGTCACTGCGATTACGTCCAGAGATACTTTGAGAACAAATGTTTACACCAAGCAAGGTATTTCTAATCAAACAGACCCATTACGTCCAGTAATTTGGTGTAAACAGCAAGAGGATAAAATTGTTGAAGGTAGAGTTGTAAGCAAATCCCGAATTGAATATGCATCAGCAGTCAGACCATCCGCCCGCCTCATTCAAAGTGTGGGCACTACAGGTAATACGTACTACACTGGTGGCGGCAGCCTTGTTTTTAGTAAAACGGAGGCACCAGATACTACGTCCTTTGCGATCCAAATCGTTGATGAGGACAAAAACAATACAGGATTTGGTACAACTACGTTCATCAATCCAGTTGAGACTATATCAGGCGTCACTATCGCAGGTGACG
>Ga0208157_1000806_pt1 | contig 15776 bp, 30 predicted proteins | sample 5_EtaG_FD_184077 | JGI IMG/M metagenome (GOLD analysis project Ga0208157, IMG submission 184077) | Marine viral communities from the Subarctic Pacific Ocean - 5_ETSP_OMZ_AT15132 metaG (SPAdes) (version 2) | ecosystem: Environmental > Aquatic > Marine > Oceanic | place: Pacific Ocean | collected...
TGGTGATTGACGGCATCCGGGACATGATTAACCGAATGCAGGAGATGATTGACATCTTGGAAGAAGCCATTGGCTACAACGACCCAAGGCTTAGCGACTTTATTCCATCACTACCAGCGGGCTACTTCTATAACCCCACAGTGGACATAAAGAAGTTCTATGCATTGAAGAAACGGGTTGAGAACATGACCGATTCTTACGACAAGGTGGTGTCGTATTGATTGACAGATTACCTGCCATCAAACTGACACCCGAACAAGCACGGCACTTCGCTGTCAGTGAGCGAGCATGGGGCCGTCACGGCTGGTCGCAGACGCACGATGGTATGCTTGAGACGATGTTCCAAAAGCCCGAAGCCATTTTCCCAGCCACCTTTTGGTCCATGACCATTGACCCAAAGGGAGTCGGCGCACTTTCAATGTACGACGCTCGCAAAAACGAGTGGGTCACCAAAGAGATATTCGCACCAGTTGACCCCGAAGCAATACTGATGTGGGACGAGGAGGAATGAACATGAAGACAAATGAACAAAGAAAACAACAGATGGATAATTGGGTAGCAGTAGGCTTCGCCAAAGAGCGTGACGAACTAACACGGAAGGTGTTCAAGCAGAGCATCGGTACGAATGGCGTTCACCGATGGAGGCCAAGTCCCGGCCTATTGCTAACAGCCATGGAAATGGCCATCCTTGATACGATGTACGACGCTGGCGAAGGTGCCGAGTTCAAGCCCAAGGACTTGGTGAACGACCACACTCGCATGGCGTACATGATTGACAAAGACTGGGCACTGTATTTCGTTGCTGACCGCAAGCAAGAATCCTGCGGGCATGATGAGCGAGACTGTTTCGTCTACCAAATCTACGAGCACTACAAAGATGAAGACTGTTACAGCGGTTGGAACCGCCGAGTCATCAAGGAATGGTACACCGATGAAGACGATTGCCCCACCCTTGAAGAGTTTGAAAAACTCGCCGAAGAGCAGTACGAGAAAGAAAAGAACTACAGGGACAAGCGTGACAGTCGCTTGATTTACAGTCATCACAGTTGCCACAACATTGACACCTACAAAGGCGAGTGCGCTTGGGACGACAGAAAGTGCAAGCATCACCACAGCGTTCTACTCGCACCAGCCTTGGTTCGTCTTGTTGACAAAGATACGAAGGCTGAGAAGCAGTACCTTCGCAAATCAAAGTGGGGTCGTAGCGAGTACGCTAACCAATTTGACTACCGCTTTTTGGACGAAGAAGACCATGAAGCCCTCCTCTGTGATGTCAACGACAGCGATGTACTTGCCCACATTCGTGCAACCATTCCCAAGATGAAGACCGAGGCACGGGACTGGCTCTATTCCACGACACAAGTATGGGACATTGAAACCAAGTCGTACATGACAGAGGGTATGCGAGGCGTCTACCGACTGGGCTGGTGGGGCATAGATAGCCGTGTCCGTGAAACGGAAATCATCACCGCAGAGTACAACGAACTCAACGGAACCGAAGTCAACGGTTGGGTGTTCAAGAAACAAAATGACGCTCATGGTTTTTGGGGAGCGGACATCAAATTGTGGAAAGTCGCATCACTCTACAATCGCCGAAACCAATTCGCCATGGACTTCTTGTACAAAGCCGAAGCCGAGACTGCGGCTCAGCAAATGAACTCAATGCCACGATTGACCCACTCGTACGACGCCGAGGGTGCGCCGAGCAACATCGTGAGAGTTGAGGAGAGTACGAAAGAACTTCACTTGCACAACAATTTAGTTTCACTCTGTGAGAAGTACACACCGCACGAATACTTCGTGGCCTGTCACAACGGCGAGGTCGCCAATGAATCCAACAAGGTTTGCCAACACGAGGAGGAAGACGAATGACCATGAGCGAAGAAACAATTGAACTGCGCTACATCAGCGACTACGAAGACCCCGAAACGGGAAAGCGTGAGCGAAACAAGCAAGGCGTGAGTCTTGTCTCAAGGGAAGTCTATCTTCAATTCCTTCACGAAACCGAATGGGAACCTTGCGAGTGTAATGTGCAAGGTTGCTTGTCATGTTTCCTTGATGAGAAAGACCTGTGGGCTGATGGCTACGGTATCACATGCACCCAACTTTGGTTCGGTGTTGACCCTGCGACGGGCAAACAATGGAACCCCGAAGCCGTCCTTGCAGAACGCAGGAGTAAAGACCCCGATTGCCAGTGGTGCTACGAGCGCATCATTGGCGACGAAGGTCAAGTGTGGGAAGGGGCCAACTACCACTTCTATTGCTTGAAGGACATGGGGGTAGGACAATGACCATGAGCGACCATCAAGACAGCGAGCACTTTGCTTACGACAAGACATGGGAAGAGATTGAAACCATGCTGGACAGGGCGGAGCGCAAACAGAACTCACACTATTCTTCCATGTTGGACGGGCCGAAGAAGAAACGCATGTACCACATGAGGAACTACAAAGCATTGGAGGGCGTGGTCAAGGCTCTTCGTTGGGTGCTTGGAGATAAAGACATTGACCATCCACTGGAGTGAGAAAAATGATTGACACAGACAAATACAAAGGACATACACCCGGCCCTTGGTGGATTGAGAATGGCTTTATCATGGGTAATGACCCCGAAGATTCTGTTCTTGTTTCCGAAACACTTGAGATTTTGGAAGGTAACGAAGCGGATGCACAACTCGCAACAGACGCACCACTACTCCTCGCAGAAGTCAAGCAGTTGCGTGAAGCGATTGCTGACATTGTTAATGGGATAGGGCAAGTTGCTTCCGATGCCTTTTCACATATGGTCATTGAGGAATTACGGAAGGTGATTGAATGATTGACACAGACAAATACGAAGGACACATACAGGGTGAATGGCGAGATACCATACATGAGGGAGCAAAGGCTCATCACATAAATGCCGAAGATGTAAAAATCTGTACGGTGTTTCCAAATGAAGCAACGGCAAACTTAGTGACAGACGCACCACTTCTCTTAGCAGAAGTCAGGCGCTTGCGTGAAAGCGACGAACGGTGGCAGACTCATTGGGAGTTCATACGTGACTGGCTCGCCAATGTTGGCGATGGACACATCAGCGGCAACGATGTGTCATCAGTAATGGACGCACTACGACCACGAGGTGAAGAAGAGTAAGTCCTTTTAAACTGACAATAAAGATAATGGAGGAAGCAAAATGAACTTTGACAACTACAAAGAACAAGCCAAAGAATTGGCGCAACGAGCGAAGGTGCTTGAGTCAACGATGATGACTTACAAGGCACTGGAATACTGTACACTGAACGGGCATGACTTCAACATGCACCTGACACCCGACAACCACATTGATGGACTGTGCGCTAACTGCGCTATCAGAATCACTGCGACGGATATTACACTCAAGTTTGACGAGGCGAATACGGAAGGCTTCGGAGAACTGGCGGGCAAGACGATTGAGGAAATCCCAATCACCCCACCACCAAAAACCAGCGAGACGGCTGACAAACCTACACTTCCACTGGAGCAAACCAACCAAAGCGATGGGACATACCGAGTAGATGTCTCTGAAATACTCGGACAAAAAGGAGAGGAATAAACATGATACCAATGCGAATGATAAACGACATGGCGAAGAGACTGGCGATGGGTGGCGAAGTGCCGTTCACTTTCATCGGAAAGACAGGTGGGCTACAAGCGACCTTGAACGACGATGGTATGGTGACATCCTATCAAAAGTGGGGTGGTGGCACGACATCTGCAATCCTGTGCGGTGAGCCGCAGACTGTCAAGCAAACGGCCCTTGAGATTTTTGTGACCTTTGCCGCCGAAACATCGGAGCGGCCCGACGCATGGAAGTACGAGAAACTTCGCCAAGAGATGCACAACTACATGGAGACACCCGAGGCCAAGCGGATTTGGCCTACCTACATCCGAGAGAACTACTTCAACGAGGAGGAATGAAGCATGAAAGGAACAATGATTGCACTACGGAAAGCACAGAAAGAAGTTAAGCAGTTGCGTGAACAGAACCAACGCTACCTTGACTACTTGATACAAGTGGCCGATGAGTACACTGATGCCGATGGTATCACATACGAGATTTACTGTAAGTTTGGGGGCGACGAAGAATGACACAACTGAAAATACGAATAGAGACAGACGAATACATCTACGAAGAATACTTGGAGGCATGAAGAATGACTTGCGAACACGAGTATGAATTGAAACGAGGGGATGCTTACCTCTACGAATCCTGTAAGCCGAATGATACGGTCAATGTGACCATCACATGTGTTCACTGCGGCCATCAAAAAACAATGACGCTTGGCGTAAATGATGATTATGTGGGAGAGTGGGATTGAATGAATAAAGAACGGTTGTTGAGCGAATGACGGAAACCATCGGCACAGAAGTCTACAAGGACGGCTTCGGCGAACGCATCGGTCTCAAGTATCGCTACGACCCTGAAACCAACGAGGTACTCAAGAGCGCACTTGGCTTTCCCAAGTTCAAGTGGGACGCCGAGAAGAAGTTTTGGAGCATCCAAAGTTTCAAGGATGTCGTCAAGGAAGCGTGCGAAATACTTGATGAGATGGGTAAGTACGACACCACGGTGATTCGTACCTACGCCGATGCCTTCTCCGAAAACCAGCGAAACAGTTCAGACTGCTGGACGCAGACGAAACGCACACGACTCTACCTGCACTGGCCCTACATCGCTGACGCCATCAAGCGAGACAATGTACGCCTCGCCGTACGAAGCATCAGTGGACGCAAGTTCCACGCAGAACAAAAGTGCTGGTCCATCCCGACCAGCCAAGCCATCACACTCTACGGTCTACTGGAAGACCTTTACCCGCCACTGGCGGAAGCCATCATGCAAGACGAAGGCGTGAAGGAGAATGTTCAGGAAAGCGTTCAGCGTGTTGAAATCAGCGGTGCCTCCGAACTCAACGAAAGCAAACTGGCTGAGATTGACAGCGCCCTCGCTGGCAAGTTCCCCGAAGGCCTCGGCCTCTACCCGTTCCAAAAGGTAGCGGTAGCCTTCGCAGAGATGAGCAACGGTCGCTGTCTCATTGGTGATGAGATGGGCATCGGTAAGACCATCTCGGCCATCGGGTATGCGGCACTGCATCCCGAAGCACGACCGGCCATCGTGGTCTGCCCTGCGAATGTCAAGTTCAACTGGAAGAAGGAACTCAACAAGTGGTTGCCCTCTGAGCGGGTGCATGTCATCAACGCCGGTAACAAGAAAATGACAGCGGGCGAAGTCAAGGAACTGGCATCGGTCATGGGCTTCACAGCCAAAACGAAAGCAGAAGCGGTGGACTTCTTGACGGATAACAATGTTGATTTAAAAGCGGGCTTGCCCGAATCTGAGTTCATCATCATCAACTACGACTTGATGGCGAAAATGCAAGATGAACTCATTGGGATTGCCCCACGCCTCGTCATCCTTGACGAGAGCCACTACATCAAGAACGCAGGGAGCAAGAACAAGCCGGTTCAGCGTACGATGGCCACGCTCAATGTGTGCAACTACACTTCAAAGGTACTCGCTCTATCAGGTACAGCCATCAGCAGTCGTCCGAAGGAGTTCTTCAACACATTGAACCTCATGCGACCTGACCAGTTCTCGTCCTTTTGGGACTTCGCTCAGCGATACTGCGACCCGTGGCATGACGGCTTCGGATGGAACTTTGAGGGAGCCAGTCACACAAAGGAACTCAACGAGCGGACCCGTGACCTCTGCATCCGCAGACTCAAGAGCGAGGTACTCCCCGAGTTACCACCCAAGACTCGCACCTTCTTCCCTATTCAACTCAGCAAGAAAGACCGCAGTCCCTATGACTTCGCACAAGAAGAATGGGACAGGAAAATTGACGACTACTATCAAAACGGACAGCCGATGCCACCGGGTACCATGCTCAACATGATTTCTGACCTGCGCCACATCTGCGGGCAAATCAAAGTGGACTACGCCGCTGACTGGATTACACAGTACCGTGAGCAAACAGGGAAGCCCATCGTGGTCTTCACACATCACCGGGATGTTCTCAAGCGGCTCGCTGAGAAGTTCAAGGATGCACGCACCATCAACGGCGACACGCCATCCAAGACTCGTCAGCAAATCGTTGACGACTTTCAAGCAGGGCACATCCCTGTGCTTATCTGTAACACCGTGGCGGCGAAGGAAGGCATCACGCTGACCAAAGCCGACACCGTTCTTTTCATTGAGCGTGAGTGGACACCCACTGACGAGGAACAGGCAGAGGACCGTGTGTACCGCATCGGTCAGGAGAGTCAGCATGTACATGCTGTGTACCTCTCCTGTGCTGGTACGATTGACGAACACTTTGACCGTGTGGTTGAGGACAAGCGGTCCGTTGTCAAAGCAGTGCTGGATGGCGGGAATGTAGAACAGCGTAAAGGCTTGGTCAGTGAACTGGTCAAGCGATTGAAACAAGAGAGAGGTTGGAAGATATGATAACAGAAAAAGAACATGCGGCGATAAAGTACATACTGGACCAAATCTATCCGTCGCAAATGCTTGAAGAGTTGAACAGTGTGGGGGAGTATTCCTACACGATTGAAGAAGTCTATCGGTGCGTTGCTATGATTCGCAACATGTGTAATTGACGGAGGCTGAAGAATGAGCGGAATGGGGATAGTCAAAGAATGCGAGGTCTGTGGTACTACATTCACAACAAGAACGAACACGACAGCAGTGTACGAACGAAAGTGTGACGCTTGCTACAGCGAAAAGCGCACCAGCGAAAGCGTTCAGAAACTGAACCGCCAAGTGCAGAACAACATGATGTCGCTGGAGTCTCGTACCAAAGCGATGGAAAAGAAGTTCGGCAACATTGAACTCGTCATTGAGGTGGCGGCGAAGGACATCGTAACTGATGCCATCACTAAAGCCTTAGAAGAAATCAAAGCCTCCACCTTGGAAGAAGCCAAGCAAATCATTGAGGCTCATGTGAAAGAGCAGACCGAGAAGTGGCAGATGCAACTACTCAAGATGAACAATCGCATTCGTACATTGACAAAGGAGTTGGGATTGGATGATTGACACAGACAAATACGAAGGACACAGAGAAGGGCCGTGGGAATACAATACCGATGATGATGGTTGGACACTTGCGGCTATCCGTGAACGGGACAACCCTGACCGAGATGAATTTATTGTATTGATGAGGAAGCCAAACGGCGACCCTAACCTCACATTGAACCCTGACCTCAAACTCTTAGCAGACGCACCACTTCTCCTTGAAGAAGTCAAGAAGTTGCGTGAAGAGAATCACAATCGTTGGGTTGTGATTGGAGAGTTGAGGCGACAAGTTGAGGAATTGAAAGCAGACCTCAAGGACTGGATGGATGGTGAAGAAGCATGATTGAGAGCCTTGAATATACGAATCCAAAGACCGCACCAGTACCACACACGATGTCCCTTACTGCGACTCATTCCCCATTACCTCCGCACATCAAACCAAAGGTTGGGCATAAATACTTCCAAGGTATTTACTGGCGGTACAATGCAAATCAAAGGCTTGGGCCTGTTCTTTTTGAGTATGAGGATAAAGACATGAAGAAAGTCATGTTCGTGATGACCCGTGAAGCGGTTGATTACATGTTTGACACTTATGACATGTTGCCTGTAATTTGATGAAACGGATGGTGAAGAAGAATGATTGACAAAATTGACTGGATGGAAACCTTTGTGCTGGGCGAGTCGTATCAGACTGCCTACGCAATTCTGATGAAAATAGATGAGTTGGTCCGTGGCTACAGTGCGGCGGACGGACAGCCCCCTTCGTGGGACTCACTCATCAAACGACAGGAGGCCTTCTCAAGAGATGTCGGTCACCTTGTCCTGCGTGCCGTGTACACCAACCTTGATGTCAGCACGATGGACGGCTCTCGCCCGAGTGGCACCTTCCCCAAAGGCAAAGGGCACCCCGGATTCGGGCACCTTCTCTACGGACTTCCAAAGATGCCGCCTGTCATGGATTCAGAGGAGTGAGGATGTTTTGCAGGTTCTGTTGCTCACCGTGTACAATAGCGTCAAGCATTTGCTCAGCAAGTGCGGGGTCGTTGTACTGGTCAAGGCCAGCGTACAGAGGCTGAGCAAACTCTCTCAATTCAGGGAGGTCTTGCTGAAAGCGACTGGCCTCTCGCATGAACTCGGGCGTGTAGAACGGCCTCCTTCGGGGGTAGTCAAACATGGGGTCAATCACCTTAACAGCACCAGCGGTACTGATTTCGGGTATGTCAACGCCGCCCTGCATCAGTGCCCAGTTCTCAGGCTTGGTGTCGCCGATGCCGAGCGCACCTGCAAGGGGGTACATCTCTCTCACTCGGTCACGCAATTCAACATGCGGACCCAACTCTTTCCAATTGACATCGGATTCAATCGGCGTACCCAATTCTTGGGTGTAGGTCACCGGCATGACATTGTGCCTGCCACCTGTCCCGTAGAAACTGAAAGGTGCCATGTAATCCTCGCTGTACGATAGCGAGGTCCCCTCTTCATTCAGGCGAGGGTGCATAGTGAAGAGTGGTAGTTGTGATTCAGGAATAGGTAAAGCATGCAACTGCTCTCCCACGAACATCTCAGGGTACATCTCTGCAAGTTGGCTCAGCACCATGGTGTCAGCCAACTTCTCACCCGTACCGTACTTGGTCGTATGACCGAGGCCGGAGTCTTCCGGCGGTGCATAAGCGGCACGGTAACTACCAATGCCCAACTGCTCATCCAAACGACGAGGGACGAACGGTGGCATGGACGCCTTCAACAGCATCCAAGCCATCTCAAGCGCCCTGCTCATACTCACCGCACGCAGTAGCGTGTAATATCACTTTCCGAGGACTGGAGTCAAGTCCTTATAAACTGACAATAAAGGAAATGGCTGGTTCTCGGAAACCACAAAAACAAATAGGAAACAACAGGAGGAACAAAACATGGAAGACATTGTATTGATAGCAAAAGTAACGCAAAGCACACCGAACATGGTGGAAGTAGAATACCCATCGGTTGCGGGGGTGAACTCTATTCGCCTACCCCGTACTATGATTGCGAGGTTTGAACGCATCTCCGGCGACCGAGTTGCCGTACTGGTACGAACCGACGACAGCGACCGTGGTCAAGCCGTGTACCGAAACATCGGCGTGGACTACAAGCCACTGCACATCACTGACGAACACATGCAGATTGTCTCTGCCCTTGAATACGGCGAGCCAATCCCTGCCGACACGGTAGAAGAAGCAAACGACAACGCACCGTTGTGGACACAGCCCTCGGCACAGCCATTGGTCACCGTCGTGAATCAAGACGGGACGGAGGAGTTCCACATGGCGGAGGAAGCCTTTGACAACATGCTGTTCTCAGGTGGTCGCAAGAAGTTGGAAAGCATCAACTGGGACTTTGACCCAGTTCGCAAGCCAGCCTTCGTCATGCACGAAAAGGCCGAAGCCGGTTCAACCGTGGCTCGTGTCAATGACAACGCTGGTAAGCCTGTGGCCTACCACATCTTCAACCCGACCTATGCTAACAACGCTCGGCCTGCCGGTGCTTACCTTGGTACATTCAGTTCATCGTACTACCCCATGCCCTACCGAAAGGGCTTCGGCCCTGTCCTTGACATGGCGGCGGAGAAAGGCTGGCCTGCTCAGGTGATTGCTTGGGACGAAGGCAAGCGAGCCGCCTGCTTCGTGGATGTCACTTCCAATGTTGACTGGGAAAAAGCCTCCTCAAAACTGGGACAGCGATGGCAAACCCGTGGCTTCACGGGTGAAGGCGACTACCGTGTCGGCATCGCCATCTACAACAGTTTGGACGGCTCCTCATCCTTCAAGGTGCAAGCCGTTGCTGAGCGCCTCGTTTGTGCCAACGGCATGGTCATAGGCCAGTCAGCGAACCTCATCAAACTCAAGCACACCGTTGGTACGCTGGGCAACTTTGACTTTGACAAAATGGCCAGCAAAATCATGGATGTCATTGAAGCGGCGGCACAGGAAATCATCGTGGCTGAGACCATGCGTGATGTCAAGGTTGACAGGAGCACCTTTGAGAAACTCATGACAATCTGTGAGCGCAAGGGACTCATCACCAAGCCTGTCATCAAGCGGGACGACACCGGGAATGTCTCTGCCATCACCCGTGGCCACATGTGGCGACTCCTTGGACAAGGATGGACGAACCACCAAGAACCATGGGTCGCTGTGGACAAAGAAGACACTGGCTCCCTGTACCATGTGTACAACATCCTGACCGGTGCCATCACCCACAAGCCAACTTGGACGGACGGTGAGACGACCCTCAAGGGTAGCACCCTCAATTTCAGCACCTTGACCGAGCGACTCGGCAAGGTCCACACTGTGCTTGGCGACATCACCAAGAAGGCAGTCAACGGCAAGTCCATTGACGACCAACTCGCCGATGTCCCCATGTTCAGCGCAATCCTACATTGAGGTGAGAAAACATGCCAACAAGAAACCAACGAAGCGCAGGACTGAGCCGATACCGAGCGAAGTTCAAAGCACGAGAAGCCGAGCGAAAGAAAGACCTACGAGGTGAAGAGGAATGACCGAGACACCCGAAGACAACGCATTGACAATACTTGAGCGACTGCGAGAAGGAGGCCTGTGGCAACCCGCTGGCCTTGGCTTGTCGTATGTCCGTACCGGCGAGAAATCCATCAGCCTGATTACTCAGGAAAACAATCCTACCTCAGCACAAGCGAGGATTCGCATGCGCCTTTTGATTGAAGGCGTTGGTTGGCAGGTGGACGAAAGCGAAGCGCAACTCAAGGATGTGCAACACCTCTCCCCTCAACAGCAACACATGCAAGAGATGATGATGCGACAGGAAATGGCACAGAATTGGAAGTGCAACTGCGGCACACCACTCTCGGCTTTCCCATTGGAGGAAGCCCGCTGGAACTTTGACGGGCAGGAAGAGATGATTCTCCCTACCGGAGAGAAGGAACTCGTTGAGCAGTGGTCAGTCATCACGCAGTGCCCTGTTTGTGAGACGATAGTGCCCCTTGAGCCGTACGACTACGGCTTGCTGGCTGGCGACGATGCCATGACGACCTACTCGTTTGTTCACGAAGAACGCAAGTACACACTGACGGCACTGACCCGTCCTGAAATCATTGAACGAGTGGACAGTTCAAGTAGTCCTGACCTTTTCACTTTGGGCACTTTCTACATCGGACACATGCTCCCCCCTCATGTTCGGGGAGCGGTCGTAGACATTGATGCAGAATGGATAGGGGATGAAGAAGAATGAATGTTGAACTTGTCAAAGTAGGCGGCATCATTGCACGAGTCCTCATGGTTGACGACCTCACGCCTTACACGGCTTGCGAGAATTGCGGCAAGCCCAATTACAATCACCCCGACCTCGCCAAAGAGGACGCTGACTGGTGCATGACATGTAACGACATGGAGCACCGAAGCGAGATGACACCTGAGCAGTTCTTTGAATGGACTATCAATCAGACCATCAACGGGAAAATTACCATGATTGGTTCACGAGAGGCTAAGCATGGTTGGGAAGAAACGGATGTAAAGTTCGCAAGACAAGAAAAGGAGGAAAACGAATGAAACTACGAAGAGGAGAAAAAGAAGGAAAGATTGCATTTGCAGTACGAGTGGTCAACACTCATGGTGATTTTATCACCCCGGCAGAAGCGGTTCAATTGATTGACCGTCGCAATTACAGAGGAATGACCAAAGAGAAGTTGGCCGCACAGTTGTCCATCGCATGGCGGCAGAACAAAGTGGCCAAACAAAAATTGGCCAAGCAACCTGTCCGCTATGGCCCTGTCAACCTCCAAGAAGTTGTCAGCGAAACGGTTGAGAAAATCAAGCGAATGGGCAAGCGAGCAACCGTGAACGATGTTCCCTACGGCGAACTGCTGGCATTCGCAGGCAAGTCCCGTGACGACATCATGTCCGTCATTGAAGACTTGTTGTACGACACGCCAATGTCGGAACTCAAAGAGAGATACCCCGGCTTGTACCAAGCAATCAGCGAATTGGTCTAAGGAGGAATGCAAGTGAAGGTTTGGATTCTATACGACTACGGCGTAGGTCATTCTCGCCGTATATCTTACCGGGAATTGTCGCACAAGGAAATAGTGACGATGATTAACGAGTATCGTAGCCCCAGCGATAACCCCACAATCCGCTTCTTCTTACACGAGGAGGATGCAAAACACGCTCTCGCCATGTTGGAGGTGGAGGGATGAACATTTTCGTACTTGACAACGACCCCGTGAAAGCGGCCCAGTGCATTGACGACCAGCGAGTGAACAAGATGATAATTGAGTCCGGCCAAATGATGCGAGCGGCTCTCGGTCGTCACGGCATGACCGAAGGCGATTGTCGGCAGTTCGGTATCCTCACCAAGAGCGGTACACCTTGGCGTATCACGCACAAGAACCATCCCTGTACACTGTGGGCTGGCGAGTCACGCATGAACTTCATGTGGTTGGCGACCCATGCTCTCGCACTGTGCCGGGAGTTTGAGCAACGCTACCTCAAAGAACATGCTTGTCGGAAACCCATCATGCACATGATTGAGTACATGGAGCAGTACATCCCCGAAGGAGACTACACCCCATTCGCTCAAGCGATGCCCGTGGAGTACAAGCACAACAACGCAGTGACGGCCTACCGTCGTTACTACCAAAGCAAAGACAACATCCGGTACAGGAAGACAGATGTACCCACATGGTGGGGGGTGACGGCTTGAGCCTACACGAGAACTTCGGCAGTGGCAACGCTGATGCCAACCCCGACCTCAAGCCCAACGACATGGTGATGACCCCACAGCACATCGCCAAGCAGATGATTGATTTTTACAAATCCAAAATCACTTTTGCCAGTGTAATACTTGACCCGTGCCGTGGTGATGGTGCATTCTACGACCAATACCCCGACTACTGTAGGAAGGACTGGTGCGAAATCACCGAGGGCCGTGACTTCTTTGACTGGCCCTACAAGGTGGACTGGATTATCACCAACCCACCGTACAGCATTTTCCCTCAGTTCTTGGAGAAGTGCTTTGAGGTGGCTGACAATGTGGCCCTGCTGATACCGCTTGCGAAGTTGGTGTCAAGCCTCAAGCGAATAAATATGGTCATGGACTACGGAGGTATTGTGTCAATGCGAGTCATTGGAGCGAGCAAGTGCGGGTTCCCCTTCGGGTTCCCTGCCGCCGCCATCCACATGCAACGAGGCTACGAGGGCTACACGCTGATTGAGATGTGGCCAACAGACGAGGAGGAATGAACATGAGTGAAGAGTACATACCCGAAAAGAAAGACTTGGGAAGGCACGCCTTAAGACTGAGCCTTGAACAGCGCAAAGACTTGTTCTTTGATATTGTGAGGGATAGGTTGGATGGAGGATGGGACTTGTCCTTTGTGGAATACGCTCCCGACTATGCCTCCACTTACAACTACGAACCTGTACGAGAGTTCTCTATCACTGGAGAATGGTACGACCAATTCAATTCAACCGATGAAATGTTTGATGCGTTTTGTGAGTTGATGGAAGACGGTGAGTTCCCACACAAGTATGGCAACTGGGACAAAGAGATTTGTGACACAATCAACGAACACATGATTGCCAACTACATTTGGGACGAGTGCCGACACGACGACCGGGAATACAGATTGTTATTGTGGAATCAAATTGAATCTATGCGAGAGGAGGAATGAACATGGGACAAATGAACGATGGAAGCGAATGCCTACTGTGCGAACTGTGGCAAGACCTTGACAGCACTGACGACTTAGACAAGTGCTGTAAGGAATGCCGGAGCGAGATTGAATGGATGCTCACACGACGAAGGGCAGGTGATGAATGATGTTTTGGCGAAAGAAAGAACAAGAAGTGTTCTCACCATGTAAAAGAACAGTCATGTGGTTGTGGGACAAAGGAGCGTATGATTGGGACAAGTTCGTGGACATCATCACAAATCAGTTCGGTGGTGAGTTGTGCCCCGAATGTGAAACCCACTGGGTCTTTGAAGGGCAGTGGAGTCATTCTGTTGCTGATGAGGACATGCACAAGGTGTATCAACGAATCGCAAACGGAGACAAGCACAAGTATCTCACTGATGGTTTAACCTACGAGTCTTGCGAAGAGTGTGCGGTTGACTGGGAGAATGACCATGTGGAGCATCAAAGTGGGCACGAGGTGGTAAGCGATGACTGAGGTACTTGACGCTTTGATGAAAGACGAGTGCCACATCATGCTCCTCGTGCGACAAAGCGACGGCGATGATGTGTGGAAAGACTACGGTTCAATCCTACGAGTTCGGCGTGACATCTACGACGGACTCCTTGAGTGGGCGAACGATGACCGAGGACCACCCGGATGGTGGGAGGGAAAGAAGAATGTCTGAGATTGTGATGTGGCGTACAGCCAGTATGGAAAACAAATGGAAGGATGGTAAGGGTGATGTGCGTCTCGCTTACATTGACTACTACGGTAAGTCATGGCTTGACCTACGGGTGATGAACACCACGGATGGTAAGAATCAACACACACGCCACGGTGTGAGACTCACACTACAACAAGCGAAGGAGATGCTACCACGACTCATTGAAGCAATTGAACACGCTGAGAATGTGGAAGAAGAAAGAGAACGAGAGGATTGAATCCTATATAAAGCAGCACCGAAGTGAGAACCATGAAACAAGCCGCCGAAATGATTTGGACAGACGGAAGTGGGAAGGCACTGAGTGCCCTCGCTTCACAACTGAGCAAGCGTGAGAAGACCTTGCACGAGAAGCATGAGGACTACTACGCTAACCCACAACTCATGGTGGTTGATATGCTCACAGGCTCAACCGTGATTCTACAGACTGAGCCACACGAAGGTGGTAAGACCCACGGCAACGGGTACCGACGATGCTCCGCTGTTGAACAGCGCATAGCACGGAAGTTGCCAGCAAAGCGCATCATGCGCCGCCTGCTCAGCATGGCGATTCGCAATTTTGTTCCCAAGGATGCTGACGCTGATGTCGCAAGTCCTGTTGTCAAGAAGGCGTTGAAAGACATCGCCGCTATCATCGCTGACGATTCAGTGGTGGACGACAGCAAGTACGACGCTGCGTTGGATAAAGCGATTGAAGAGATTCTTGGACACACGATGTCCACACGAGCGGGTGATACCCTGCTCAAAATGGAGGCCATTCCACTCAGCACTGCGTTCATGGATGTGGATGCAGTAAAGGCTGAGTTGAAAGAAAAGGAAGTGAAAGCATGAAAATGAAGAGAGGAGAGAAAGAAGGACGAATTGCATTTGCCGCACGAGTGGTCAACGCCGTGGCTGGCGCAGTAGAAAACCCACCACAGCCGGTTGATGAGTTGTACGCAGTTATTGACAAGCGGTGTAAGCGAACCAAGACTACAAAGGTTCGCTTTGCCACGAACTTGAGCGACGCTGCACGCAAGTACGAACTCATCTCCGTGAGGAAGAACAAAGGCTTGTGGCGTAAGTTGAAGGCTAACGCACCGTTGTTCTACCCACTGGACGGTGACGGTTTGTCCTGTGATGAAGAAGCGACCGTGCAAAAGGAAGCGACGACTGAGAAGGTTGTCAAGACGGTGAGTGTTTCCAACGAGTCAATTGACGGCTGTTCAGCAGGTCAGTTGTTGAAGTTCGCTTACGGTATGGACAAGGATGATGTGATGAGCGTTGTTGAGGACTTGTTGTATGACAGACCAATCGCCAACACTCGTCTCGCTCTCAAGAGCGTGCTTGATTACCTA
>Ga0208157_1000809_pt1 | contig 15742 bp, 7 predicted proteins | sample 5_EtaG_FD_184077 | JGI IMG/M metagenome (GOLD analysis project Ga0208157, IMG submission 184077) | Marine viral communities from the Subarctic Pacific Ocean - 5_ETSP_OMZ_AT15132 metaG (SPAdes) (version 2) | ecosystem: Environmental > Aquatic > Marine > Oceanic | place: Pacific Ocean | collected...
ATAATATGGCAGTAGCACCACTTAATAAGTTTATTACAATAGCAGTTCCAGTAGCACCGGGAGAGCAGACTGTTTATACGGCACCTGCTCAGGTATCTTCTATTGTTCTTTATGCTTCTGTCGCAAATGTTGGTATTGGTGACACATATCCCACGGTAACTTTCACACATAGAAGAACAAGCACCGCATCCAAGACATCAGGAAATATAAGAGATACAAGAGTTATAAAAAATGGAGAAATACCACCAAATGATTCTTTGGTTATAGTAGATGGAAGATTAGTTTTAGAAAGATCATCACTAAGAAGAGACTCTATTGTCATTTCAGGAATTCAATCCGGAATAACAACAATTACAAATGTTGGATATAGTAGTATAACTGGAGTAGCTACTATCACCACATATAACTCTCATGGATTCAATGTGAATGATGAAGTGACTATGAGTGGTATAGCATTTGATTGTGGAGGATATAGTGGAAGTATAACCACAAGCATTTTCCCAGAACCGCAAAAAGGTTTTACTATTGATAGTATCATAGGTAATGTAGGAACTTCTAAAACTTTTGTTGTTGATGCAGGAAAAGTTCCCATTCCTCATACATATCTACCAGCAATTCATAGTTTCAGAAGTGCTGTAACAAATTCTGTTACTGTAGTTTCGGGTGGTGGAGGTCCATTTACTCCAACTAATGCAACTTATGACGGTGCCACAGGAGTTTTAGTATTGACAATTGCAGGTCATGGACTATCAAATAATGACACGATAAGTATAGCAGATTATGGAATAACTTTTAGATGTAGTATGGATAATTATTTGACAGATCATCCATACCCAAGACCAACAGATCCTGCATCTACATCAAATTCTCAATTAAATAATGGAGTGTTGGCAATATCTAATAAAACAGCAGATACATTTGAAGTAAATGTTGGAGTCTCACCAAGTGGAGGTAGAGTTGGACCTCTTCAAATGGAATTGATCATGAGTATTTTAGAGAACAGTATTTCATAAAATGCCAAAGTATATCTCCGGAAGATTTAAAAAAACACCACAATCCGCTTTACCTGCGGATAGGTATAGATATTTGTCGGTTGGTGATGCTGAACCAAATCTTGGAGATACTCCTGGTAACACAGGGTCTCCAAATTTACCAGTAGGGCAACAATATATTGTTGTCAGTTTTATTGATAGACCTGGAGAAAGATTTTGGGTTCCGAAGGGTGGTGGTATCATCCCTGGTTCTCTTAGTATATTTGAAGAAGGAGCACTTGTTGGAGGTCCAAATAGCACAACACAATTAAATTTTGTAGGTAATGCAATTACAGCAGATGGAGAATCGGGTCCACCAGCAGGAGTTGCAGTAACTGTTACCGTAGCACCACCAGGTCTTGATAACTCTGTTTTATTCAAAAATTCTGGTGATTTTGCAACAGATACTAGACTTACATTTGATGATGGATTATTTTCTGTCGAAGATAGAATTACCGTAGGAACTGATGGAACAGTAATCACAACCACCGGTATTGGTTCAGTGGGTATTGGAACTACAACTCCAACACAGAAATTACATTTAGATGGTAATTTTAGAATTACAGGTACGATTTATGATTCTCTTAATCAACCAGGCAGTCAGGGAGATTTATTAATAAAAGGTGCAGATGAAAATCTCATATGGGTCAATCAAAATGCTGTTACATCAGGTGCTGGTGGAGAAATAGGACAGATTCAGTTTCATAGCACTGCCGGTGTCGTAGATGGTGCGGACAATTTTTACTTTGATTTTAATAACAATAGAGTTGGTATAGGTAGCACACAACCAACACAATTATTAGATGTTTTGGGTGTCTCACTTTTTACTGGTGATGTAAACTTTATTGGTGATAATTACAATCTTTTATGGGATAAAAGTCAAGATTCATTAGAATTTGAGGATGAGACCAAAATTACTTTTGGCAATGGTAGAGATTTACAAATATTTCATACTGATAGTCTTTCTAGTCAAACCGATTCTAATGGTGATTCGATTGTTGATGGTAGAACCTCATTAATTGAAGAGAGGGGATCAGGTGGATTAATATTTAAGTCAAATGGTGGTGATGGACCGGGAGCATATCAATTCTTTGATCAAAATTGGCAACCATTATTAAAGTTACATGGTGGTACTAATGCAAGAGCTCTTTTATTTCATAATGGAGTAGAAAGGATAGAGACAACTGGATATGGTGTTACTATTAATGGTGGATTGGTAGTTTCTGGTATTGCCACTATACAGACACTTAATCTTCAGGATTTGAGTGTTCCTGGAATTTCAACTCTAGGTAATGTTGTAGTCAGTACAAATACTATAAGCACTAAATCAGGAACAGGAAATTTAATTCTTGATGCTGATGCTAGTGTTCAAATTAATGACCCAGTGATTGTGCTTGGAGCTACTGAATCAACTGGTAAAGATAGTGGTTCAATCATAACCGAAGGTGGTATTGGTGTAGAAAAGAGTATTAATATTGGATTGAATTTGAATGTGGGTGGTGCAGTATCGTTTACTGGACCATCTGTTGGTATTGCAGTTACACTTGCCGGTGCCGGAGGTATTACAACTACAGGTGGAGATCTTTATGTAAATGGTAATGTCCTACCATCACATAATGCCACCTCAAATAATGATTCTAGTGGAAAAGATATTGGTGCCTCTAATATCAATTGGCGTAGGGTATATGCACAAGAATTTGTAGGTGCTTTTATTGGTATTGCTGATAAAGCAAACAACCTTGCTGGAGGTGCCGCAGGAAGTATACCATATCAATCTGCTCCAGATACTACAGTATTTTTGGCAGAACCTAATGCGGATAATAAAGTTCTTTCATATAATAATACAAGTGATGCTCCTATATGGATAGATTTAGATAAGATTCAAGAAGGAAATACAAAAGCAGAAGTAGTAGACACTGGAAATAACGGATATTTTACAGTAGAAACAGAGGGATCAGAAAAATTCCGTGTACTTTCAAATGGAAACGTAAATTTTTATGATGGTGGCACTCAATATTATGGGTCCATATCAAAAACTTCTTCTGGCAGTTTCGAACTTCTTGGATATACTAATCTAGATTTAGTTGCTGATGGTACAAGAATTTCTATAGATCAAATTGGTGTTGGTATAAATTCTACACAACCAACAGCAGAATTGGATGTTAATGGAAAGGTTGCTCTCGGAAGTTCTGTTTATGATTCTAATGGAAGTACTGGATCTAATCAACAGATACTATCCAGTGCTCCTGGTATAGGAGTTTCTTGGGCAAGTATTCAAGATATTGCAATATCAGTAGATAAGATTCAAGAAGATAATACATCAGCAGAGGTAGTAGATACTGGGACTGATGGACATTTTAAGGTATTAACAGAAGGAGCAGAAAGATTCCGTATAGGTCCAGCAGGCATTGCTACTTTCTTTGGAAATGGAACAGCGACCATAGCAAGTCCTAATGATTTAAATTTAAATGCTAATACTGTTGCTATAAGCACGGATATAACTATCGGTGGTAAAATTGGATTAGGTAATCCAGTAGATTATGGAAGTGCAGGTGAAGTATTAACTTCTAATGGTGGTAGCAGTCCTCCTACATGGCAAAGTTCATCTGGAGGAGGAGGAGTACAAGATAAGATTCAAGAAGACAATACATCAGCGGAAGTAGTAGATACCGGAACTAATGGTCACTTTAAGGTATTAACAGAAGGAACAGAAAGATTCCGTATAGGTCCAGCAGGCATTGCTACTTTCATTAATGAAATTCATGGCAATGGTCAGAGATTGGGAAGTTACAACAGTAGTGGAAGATTTAGTGGATTATCTGTAACTGATGGAGAATCTTATTATGGAAATAATAAATTATTTACTTCATCTAGCAATGAATTTGGTTTAAGAGCTTTTGCAAATAATAGTGCATATTTAAAATCTAATAGTGGTGGTTTTGGTGGTGGCAATGTTTATCTACAATCTTATAATACAACAAGTGGTGGATATCTTATTGCAAAAGGTACAGACAGTGTTGAATTACATCATAGTGGAACAAATAATAAAAAATTAGCAACCACTGATGCCGGTATAACTGTTACGGGTATTTCTAGTGCTACTGAAGGATTTGACTTTGAAGTTCAATCTGGTGGAACTCCCGTAACTACTAATTCTGTCAAAATTCTAAACTTTAGTGGAACTAATAATACTATCACTTATGATGCTTCAACAAAAACAGTCGATATTGATATTGATAGTGGTTCTGGTAGTGGTGGAGTACAAGATAAGATTCAAGAAAATAATACATCAGCAGAAGTAGTAGATACTGGAACCAATGGACACTTTAAGGTATTAACAGAAAACGTAGAAAGATTACGCATTATTGCAAATGGTAATGTTGGTATTGGAACTACGAGTCCAGTAGCACCACTTGATGTTGTTGATGGTCTTAGGGTAACTGGTGGCATTACTACCATCACAGGTACTGATATTCATGTGAATAGTCCTCATATTAGTAGTAGTTGTCTTTTAATAGCTGGGGGTGCTGATGGAGGAATGAGTCGGTTAGATACAACTGCTAACTTAACTTGGGATCCTTTAAATCAGAGGTTAAAAACAGAAAGTCTCAAAATTGACCAGCACATTTATGCTGGAATAACTAATTTAGGACTAGGAGGAACCACTGGTACTAATGGTCAAGTTCTTACATCTACTGGAGTAGGTGTTACTTGGTCCGATCCTACTGGTGGTTCTGGTGGTGTTGGAATATCGTCAGATAGAATTAAAGAAGGAAATACATTAGCAGAAGTAGTAGATACTAATGGTGATGGTCACTTTAAGGTGGAGACAGAAGGGACAGAAAGGTTCCGTATAGGTCCAGCAGGTATTGCTACTTTCTTTGGAAATGGAACAGCAAACATAGCAAGTCCTAGTGATTTAACTTTCTCTACGAATGATACAGAAAGACTTCGTATATCTTCTGCTGGAAATGTCGGTATTGGAACTGATGACCCAATATATAAATTGGATCTTCTTGGGATTAACGTACTTGCAAATATAAAAAGTACAAATAATAACTACGTCCTTCAATTTGCTGGAAATAACTGTCCATATGATGTATATGTAGGAACAGATAATGCAAATAATTTCCTTTTTGCTAATGACAATAATGATGGAACATTTTCAGAAAGACTTCGTATTGGATCTGCTGGACAAATTGGTCTTGGTGGAGCAAATTATGGATCGTCAGGTCAGGTATTAACCTCAAATGGATCAAGTTCCGCACCAACTTGGCAAACTGTTTCTGGTGGTGGTGGAGTACAAGATAAGATTCAAGAAAATAATACATCAGCGGAAGTTGTAGATACTGGAACAAACGGACACTTTAAGGTATTAACTGATGGAACAGAAAAGTTCCGTATAGGTCCAGCAGGCATTGCTACTTTTACTGCGGATATTGCCGCAGATTCTGGAAATCCAGGTCAGATAAACATAGATCCAACTACTTCTACCAGTAATGGCAGGATTAGGTACTCTGGTACAAAAACATTTATGATTGAGGGTGGATCAAATTCCGACAACAAAATTGAAATTCATGGTCATCAAAATAGTTTAAACATCCTTTGTGAGGGACAGGGAGAAACTGAGTTATATTTTAATGGTAATAAAAAATTAGCAACCACTGGTGCAGGTATAACTGTTACGGGTATTTCTAGTGCTTCTGATGGATTTGACTTTGAAGTTGAATCTAGTGGAAGTCTTGTAACCACCAATTCAGTTAAAACCCTAAACTTTACTGGAAATAATAATACCATTACTTATAATGCTTCAACAAAAACAGTCGATATTGATATCGATGGTAGTTCTGGTAGTGGTGGAGGCACAGTTGTCTCAGGAACATTTACTGCCACTGCTGGTTCTCCATCTACACTAAATACTTATGCTTATGACTCAGCAGAACTTGTATTTGAATACACTGTATTTGTTAAAAATGGTTCAGATTATCAAAGTCAAAAATTATTGGTTATGAGAGACGGAACAACTGTACACTCAACTCAATATGGAGTTATGTATAGCAACAATCTATTAGTTGAATTAGATGCTACAATAAGTGGCAGTAATCTTTTATTGCGAGCCACACCAGAAACAGGTGTAAACGGATCAACCACATATAGACTTAAGAGAGAGGTAGTTTAGAATGGAAAATAATATTGAGATTTATGAGGAAAGAAAAACTGCCTTTGAATTGCATAAAGATAGTCTGCCAAAGGAACCATCAGGGACAGATGTAAAGAAAGAATATTGGGTTGGATGTTATACAAAAGATGACTGGGAATTCATTCACGTTGAATTGATGAAGGATGGGTCTTTAGAAGATAATATACCAACTGATATATGTGAATGTCCGAATGATTGTCTACAGAGTGAGACGAGGGGAATATATTTACTCACTGATACTGAAGCAAGTGCATTACAAAATCATCCTAAAGTAAAATATTTGCATGTCAATACTGCAAAGTATCCTGGCACTTATCTAACGAATCCTGATGATATCGCTTTTTCAGAACCATCATCAAAAACTTATAGATATGCGTCAGTTGTAAAACATCAGAGAGATCCAACTATCTCTGGTTATATGGAGAATAATCCAGATTCAACATTACTAAACAGAGGAGGATATCAATTAAAAAGGCATCAACAAAAAATTGATCCTTGGTATGGATCGGATGATAGTACAATATTTACAGACAGGATTCAACAATATGGAACAGGTGTTGATGTAGATGTTATTGTATGTGATCAGGACATGTGGTTTGGACACATTGAATTTCTTAATCCAAGTGGCATATCAAACATAAAAGAGTCTAATAATTCGACAGCATCTTCAACTTCTGCACCCTCTAATTATGTTGGTACAAATGTATTAAAAAGTGGGTTCTCATCTTCCTCAACAACTGGTTATTGTGAAGTATTAGATTTAGTATTAGATGCTCCTTATTATATTGATAAGGCATGGTTTGAAGCAGATGCGAGTAATAGATTAATAGAAAGATGGGATGGAACGACTGTACCTGTCGAATCAGTGGCAAGAGAATGGTGGACTGATTCATCAAAGAGATCTGCATCTTTCTCAAGTGCAGGAACTATTTCATCCTCAAGCATATCTTCTTATACAAGAGCTACTTGTAATGGAAGTAACACTGCATATCATACTGGTTTTGGATTCCATGGAACTCCCTGTGCATCACAGGCATATGGAAGACAATATGGTTGGGCATACAATGCAAATAAATGGTTCTTGAATCTTTATGGAACTAGTAGTATCGGTCTCGAAAATGGGTTTGATATTCAAAAAATATTTCATCAAACCAAACCAAATCGAAGTTCTGACAATACAAAAAATCCAACAGTATCGAGTAATAGTTGGGGATTAAGACAAAACACTTTGAGTTCTGGATATTATTATTTTAGAGAGGGTGCAACTGGAGGTAATGGAACTTCATATTCTACACGTCCTGCATTCATGAGTAATTTTTATGGTGGATCAAGTGCGTCTAGATGTAATGAATATGTTGATGGTCATGCAGCGATCACTGCTGGTGATGAGTTGATAGCCTCTGGAGTGATTTTTGTATGTGCTGCTGGAAATCATAATCAAAAATTAGTACAGAGTAATCATCCAGATTACAATAATTATTATGCTTCAAGTGCAGATACAGATTATGCAGATGCAAAAACAAATAGCGCATATTCATTAATGAATAATACGCCCACTTATAATAGTATAAATCGTCCTGGTTTTCCAGAACAGATTGGTGTTGATCGAACCACCACACCATTCACTTATAAAACAATTGGTGTTGGTGCCTTAGATGATGATCATACTGCTGGTGGGTTAGAAAGAAAGGCAAGTTATAGTAATATGGGAAATATTATTGATTGCTGGGCTGCTGCAGATACCACTATCTCTGCTGGTGATGATAATACTGGTACAAGATACAATAGATATGATGCCTATTATAGTATTCCAAATACATATAGTATTTCAGTTTCGAATTCAGGATCATCTGCCTATACATTGAGTGGATCTGATCGAAATGGGTCCGTAAGTGGTAACAATGCCACTGTTAATCTAAAAGTTGGTGATACTATAAGTTTTTCTGTGAATGCGAGTGGACATCCATTCTTTATCAAGACTGCTTCTAGCACTGGAACTGGAGATCAAGCAACAGGTGTAACAAACAACGGTGCTCAAAGTGGAACTGTTTCTTGGACTCCTGATACCACAGGAACTTATTACTATATTTGTCAATACCATGGAAGTATGGTTGGACAAATAAGTGTTACATCATCGACGGGTTCTGTTGAATCTGAAGATATAACATTTAGTGGAACAAGTTCAGCAACTCCAGTTACAGTTGGTTTGATTGCTACCAAGTTACAATATAATCGAACTTGGACTTATGCAGATGTAAGAAACTGGTTGGCATCTCAAGTTGGTGATACAACTACATCTTATTTTTATTCTGGAACTGAAGCAACTACGGCAACAGATTCTAATTGGTCTGATACTTATAATTTGCAAGGATCAAATTTAAGAATTATATATGATGCTCCAACTACAGACACAACTAATCCAACTTTAAGTAGTTCTGTTCCAACGGATAATGCAACAGGAATTGCAATCAATACAAATATTGTTCTTAATTTTTCCGAATCAGTAACTGCACAAAGTGCTAAAAATATTGTCATTTACAAAGCATCTGATGATTCTACTGTAGAAACTATCTCTGTAACTAGTGGTCAGGTAACAGGATCAGGAAGCAGTCAGATAACAGTTAATCCAAGTAGTGATTTTGATACAAACACAAGTTATTATATTTTAATTGATTCTGCTTCTTTTAAAGATGCCTCGGGTAATTCTTATGCTGGAATATCAGACAAAACAAGTTTAAATTTTACCACTGTAGTTCCAGACACAACTGATCCGACCTTAATCAGTTCTAGTCCTGCTAATGGTGCAACAGGAATTGCAATCAATACAAATATTGTTCTTAATTTCTCTGAAGCAGTGGATGCAGAAAGTGGAAATATTATCATATATAAAGAATCTGATGATTCTGTTATTGAAACAATTGATGTAACTAGTGGTCAGGTAACAGGATCAGGAAGCAGTCAGATAACAGTTAATCCAAATAGTGATCTTGACGTAAGCACGAGTTATTATATTCAAATTGCTGCTACTGCTTTTGATGATGCTGCGGGTAATTCTTATGCTGGAATATCAGACAAAACAAGTTTAAGGTTTACTACTTCCTCCAGTGGTGCTGGAAGTGTAAGTGGATTTACTTTCAGTGGTGCTAATTTAACTTTTAGTGGAAATATCACTATAAATATCTAAAAAACTATAATGGCAGATAAAAGGTTTGGTGTTAAAGAATTAATTGTACTGGGTTCTGGAACTCCAACCATATCAACTATATCGAGCCCTGGCGATTTAAATCTAAATGCTAATAATATAGGCATAAATTCTACACAACCAACAGTAGAATTAGATGTCAATGGAAAGGTTGCTTTAGGAAGTTCTGTTTATGATTCTAATGGTAGCACTGGAACTTCTGGGCAAGTATTATCTAGTGTCCCTGGTGTAGGTGTTTCTTGGACAGACCAAACTGGTGGTTCTGGTGGTAGTGGTGGTAGTTCAGATCCTGTAGGAACTATTGTTGCCTGGGCTGGTTCGGTAGCAAGTATTCCTAGTGAATATCAACTTTGTGATGGTACATCGGCACAAACATCAGAACTAGTAGCAATTACTGGTGCTAATGTTCCTGATTTAAGATCTAGATTTATTGTTGGTGCTCATGATGTTAGTGGAACAGGAACATGGCCTAATGTCGGTGTTGGTTCTACTGGTGGTAGTGCTAATGCTATATTAGTTTCTCATAATCATGGTGCTGGAACATACTCAGCACAATCTAATGGAATTCACAATCATAGTGTAGGATCGGGTGCTGATCGGTTTCAAACACAAAATAGTAGTGATGTGAATAACTCACCTGATGGTCACACTTCAGATGACGGCGATCAAGGAGACTTCCTTGAGGGTTTTGCTGCAAATACAAATAATAATGGATCCCACACTCATACTATAAGTGGTAGTTCCGCTACTGTTGGTAAAGATAATACTGGTGCCAATTCAACTTCACAAACAGGAACCAACGCAAACCTCCCTCCATATTATGCACTTTGTTATATTATTAAGCACACTGCAACTGGTGGTGGGACTACCACCAAAATTGCAATTTTGCAGGACAAGAAAACTTCAGGAACTGATGGTGGAACATTTACCAGTGGTGCATGGCAAGATAGAACTTTAAATACAGAAACTGATCCAGAATCAATTGTTGGGGGGATACCCAATATTTTTATCTTACAAGCAGGAAATTATAAGATAAATTGGAGTGCTCCGGCACACGCAGTGGATTCGCATCAATCAAAATTACTTTATGCAAATAATATCAGTTTTACCAGTTCTTCTGAAGTATTGGGAAGTTCTGAAGCATGTCATGATCCCCTCCTTGAAGGAAATAATAATATACAAACTAGATCCTTTGGTGAAACAATACTTACTCTCACTCAAGCAACTTTCCTTAAAATTCAACATAGATGTACGGATACGAAATCAAATACTGGTTTTGGTGTTCCTTCAAATTTTGGTGTAGATGAAGTTTATACTCAAGTAGTCATTCAAGATTTAAGTTCTGGTGGTGGAAGTGGAACATTAACGAATATTGATGTAAAACAATATGCGGATGAGAATACACCAAGAACAGAGTATGGATGTAGTAATCCGATTGAAGTTACAGTAAATGCCGGAATTACTACAATAGGAATTGGGTCTACGAGTAATGCATTCGGAAAACGTTATATAGGACCCACAGAACCAACTGTAGATGTTTGTGATGGTGATATTTGGTTTGATACTACTTCTACTTCTGGTGGTCCATATGCTAGTGGACAAATAATAAAAACTGGAACATATTCAACTGGTTGGGGAGTTGGAAATAGTACTGTTATAAGCAGCACTACCTATACTGATATAAAACTAAGCGGCACCAATCAGACTGCACATAACATTACAAGAAATTCTATTGGAACCTTTGACTGGGGTAGTCCAGAGGCTCTTATGTTTGATAAAATTAGTAATAATAGTGATTTAGAAGTTACCGTATATTTTCCAACTTATCTGTCCAATAATAGCAATCCAGAGAATGGATCTGGTATAAGATGTTTTGGTAGATGGAATCAGAATCAGATGGCAGACCATAACGGAGCTACCGTCTATGCCCCACTAAGTTCTCAAAATAGCGGACCCTATAATACTTGGAATGCTCATGGATATGGAGGAAATGCAGCTGGGGCGATTATATATAGTTGGAATACTAGAGAAGCCGAAATGGGATTCTCTTTTTATAATCCAACGCATCCATATGCACCAGAATATAAATTCTGGGATAAGACTGGACCTATTGAATTGAAATTTCAAGCAGCATTGTATAGTGCCAATGGCACACTATACATTGGTTCTTATCCGATTGATCCTCAATTCAATGATTACTGGACAATGATAGGAAAAGTAATCGTTCGAGAAATAGCACGTTAAAACCATGAAAAATAATATTATAACAGCATTACAAGCACTTGCTCCAGGAGCAGAATGGGCACTTAGTGGTGGTGTATACTCTGGATTGGATTGGCATGATGGACACGGACATGACAAACCAACTGAGGAAGAAATCACTGCAAAGATTGCTGAACTTGATAACGAAGAAGCAATGAAACTTCTGCGAGAAGAAAGAAATAAAAGAATTACAAAGACTGATTGGAGAGCATCATCAGACCTTACACTTTCTTCAGAGTGGTCTGCTTATCGTCAGGCACTTAGAGATCTTCCTTCTACAGCAACTCCGACTCTAGACGCAAGATATAATTTAGATCTTACTTCCATTACTTGGCCGACTGAACCTTCTTGAACATCATAACAATAAATACAGGAAAGAATAATATAAAATGGGTATAAAAATACGACAAGGTGGGCAATGGGTAGAAGTTGCAGTAGGTTCTGATCTTACTAGGGGTTCTTCTTTAGTAAGACTTGGTACAACAGCAGTATTTGGACTAGGAGAAGCAGCATTTACTAATATTCCATCTATTGCTAAGAAAATCATCGTATCCATGTATAGGTTTAGTTTCACTGGTACTACTGATGATTTTATTATGGAAGTTGGTGATAGTACTGGATATGTTCAGAGTGGATATCAATCATCTTATGATAACAGAGACGCAAGTCCAGATGCAAAATATAGAACTAATGCTTATGGAATTGCTGATGATACATGGTATGCATGGGAATATAATATCAATATAGAATTAGTAAATGTATCTGGAAACAGTTGGGTTATCACACATATGGGTGGTAATAATGATAATGATAGTACACCTGGAGCAATATTATATGGTGGTGGTAGTATAACACTATCCAATGCACTTGATAAACTAAGAATAAAAACTGTTAATGGTCGAACTCTTGATAATGGAGAGGTAACTGTTTATTATGAAACCGCAAGTGATCCTAGTTCTAGTGGTTCTAGTGTAAGTAGACAAACTTTTAGTGGTTCTACGAGTTCTACACATGCTGATGATGCTGATGAAAGGATTACAATAGCAGCATATAAATCTTACTCATTACTAAAATTGAATGTTTCTCATCCAGCATGGGTAAGAATTTATCCTACAACTACAGCAAGAACAGCAGATGCATCTAGAACTATTGCTGAAGATCCTACTCCTGGATCTGGAGTAATCGCTGAAGCTATTACAACTACAACTAATGAGGATGTTCTCTTTACTCCTGCATTGATGGGATTTAATGATGACTCGACCCCATCAACAAATGTTTATCTTGCAATTATGAATAAAACTGGAGGAGTACAATCCATAACTGTTACAATGACGACAATTCAACTGGAGACGTAAAATGGAATTAGGAGGTTCAGCAGTATTAGTAGATGTTGTTCTTGTTGAAGGAACAGACAAGCAAGCATTTGTAGATAGTTTTGATGAGAATAATGCAGAGTGGTGGAATATGCTTCCATCGTTTCCTACTTTGCTTGTTATGTTGGTTGAGGAAAATTATATAGAGACATTAAATGAAGATTCTAGAGTTGTCTATGCATCTAAAGTTGTGAATCCATTTCCATCCACTCTTCCAAGCAAAGAGAGTATGTCTAAAAGATTTACTTCCGATCTTGGATCATCTAATAGGGCATCATCTGGACTAGGGGAAGATAATTCTGGGCTTCAATTTTATTTGGATACAAGACAAATTGTCGCTACAGATTCTAATGGAAATTTTGAGAAAATTGGTAGAGAGGTTGGTACCACTAATGGTGATGATGCATATTATGTTGATGGTACTTATTCATCGAGATGGACAGGAAAACATGTTGACATTGTTACTTTAGAATCTGGTTATAATGGAGATTGGTCTACTCATGCTGGACTACATGATATACATCCAGACTGGCAGAAATTATCTTCCGAAGATAATTCTCATGCGAGGGTAGATCCTTATTGGTATCAGTGTACAGTACACTCAAACATGAAAAATACCATCACAATTAATGCTGCTGATGGAACTAGAAATTCATATACTTTAAGTGTTACTGGTGGTTCATCTTATAGTATTAGTGGTTCTGATAGAAATGGAACTGTTAGTGGAAATAATCCTGCGTTAGTATTTCAGGAAGGAGATACGGTTACATTTAATGTAAATGCCTCTGGACATCCATTTGTAATTAGACTTGCTGATGGTGGATCTAATGTAACTGATGGTAGTGTCACTAATCAAGGAGCTACTTCTGGAGCAGTTGTTTGGACTACAAGAACATCATCTAGATTTATTCCAAATAATTGGCCAGATTTGGATAATGCTGTTAACAATCAGATATCTACTAATAGTGGATTAACCAATCATGCAATTGGTGTGTTAAGTGTTTCTGGCGGTACTATTTGTGGGTTTGCAAAGAAAGCAAATCTTCACGCGTTGTATCTTACTGCTGAAGATACTGTATATGAGGGTATTCAATCAGTCATTGACTGGCATAATGCTAAATCAAATAATCCTGAAACGGGAGAAAAAAATCCTACTATCCTCATTGCAGAATATCAATACTTATACGACAGATCCTATGGAATTTCAGTAGATTATGTTGATAGTATAGTTACTCCAAATGGAACAGTTAATAGACCAAGTGGTGGTTCTTGGGGTACAGACTTATCTGCTTTTGTAGATGCTAATATTATACCATTTAGAGTTTATGATCCAACAAATGGTACCAGATGGTGTGTTGTGATGCCCTTGCAGGTTGGTTCTGGTCTACTTACTGCATTAGAAACCGCTTGGACTAATGGTATCGTATGTATCAATGCTGCTGGCAATAATGGAGGAACATATACTAAGAGGCAAGACCGAACGAATACATATGTTACTATAGATCAATCAACACCATACAATGTGACAGTTATTGACTATGGCACTACTAATATTTCTAATACGTCTAGCAGAACTACTTGGTACCCTCATTATGCGTTTGGTCCACATGGAACTAACACTAATATTGATGTAGCTGCAGGATATAATTCAGAGGCAATGCCTGGTTGGGATGGATACACAACTCGTGGACCTGGTATTACTATTACAGGACTCGGAGCAGACACTTATAGTTCATATCAAACTTTCACTTTTGGATCTTACAAGTGGGATATGTTCTCTGGAACAAGTTGTGCAACACCAACTGTTGTGGGAAAAGTTGCCTGCTTGATGGAAAAATATAAGTATTATCACGGATCATGGCCATCACCAGATACTACTAAACAATTATTACTTAGTTCGGCAAAAAATGTAGTACGTAGCGTTCCTTCAGGTGGACCTAGTTTCAGTTGGACTTCAGTTCCTTCTTCAACTATGAGTAATTCAATTTCTTTTGGTAATTGTTATATCTCTAATGGTAATGGTAATGGTGGTTACAAGTATACTGAAGCAGCAGGTACAACTGGACTTAGAGCATTCTTTGATGAACCAGATTTTGATGGTTATAAAATAAAAAATAGAGGTAGAAGACCTGCTAAAGGAGTGACATATCCAAGAACCTTTAATTCTGTTGGGAGAAAAAATGCAACTTATCCGCAATTGAACGTTTAAATTGTGAAAGTATTGTAATCTTGACCACTTCTCCGACCGGCACAGTTGACACTCGTGCCTGGATGCTCTATAATATATGAGTAAACAACCAAGGCACCATGCAAGACGAGTTTCTCACACGTTGTGTTGTAGATCCCACCCGACGCACCATCTACCTTTATTCTAGTGAAGGAGACAACAAAGAGATTGTTTGTGATACCGGTGACCAGTTTATAAATATTCTCAATGTAATTCGTGAGACTTGTCCTGACGATGCATTATTCTATGCTGAACCTTTGGAGGTGTGAATGGAGATTTTCACAATAGAAGAATGGGAAAAGAACTTTGATGAACTCTTTAAGAGAGTAGAAGACGGAGAAACAATAGGTATAGTCAAAGAAGATGGAACAGCAGCAGTAATGATGCCTGCTGATGATGAAATTGTGCGAATATACACAGAGCACAACGAAGCACAGTAATTTCATC
>Ga0208157_1000810_pt1 | contig 15703 bp, 11 predicted proteins | sample 5_EtaG_FD_184077 | JGI IMG/M metagenome (GOLD analysis project Ga0208157, IMG submission 184077) | Marine viral communities from the Subarctic Pacific Ocean - 5_ETSP_OMZ_AT15132 metaG (SPAdes) (version 2) | ecosystem: Environmental > Aquatic > Marine > Oceanic | place: Pacific Ocean | collected...
ACATTTTTAATGAACAGCTTCATTCAGTTCGTACTATTACAAGTGGAAAATCAGCACAGTTTCCTGTTCTAGGAACTGCGACTGCGGCTTATCATACAGTCGGAAATCCATTGGTAGGAGCAAACCAGATCTTAGCGAATGAAAAGATTATCAACATAGATGATCTTCTAATTGCACAGAGTTTCATTGCTTCAATAGATGAACTCAAGAATCATTATGACGTAAGAGCAACTTACGCTGATGAACTTGGTAAAGCTCTTGCTCGTACTTACGATCAAAACGTAGCCAAGCAAATAGCAAATGCTTCAAGAGCATCTACTACCCTTACAAATGGTAATGGTGGTCTTGTATTAACACTTGCTAATGGTAATACAGCATCTTCTGATGTTACTGGTGATGAGATAGCAGCAGCTATCTATGATATTGCACAGACATTTGACGAGAGAGACATCCCTCCAACAGATCGTTTCTGTGTACTACCACCTGCTGAGTACTACAAACTTGCTGAATCTGCTACTAGAACTGTAGACGTTGACTTTAACCCACAAGGTAATGGTTCGTTTGCTTCTGGTAAGGTACAACAAGTTGCTGGCATCCCTGTAATGATGTCTAACAACGTACCTCAGTCAAACGTAGGATCTAACCCAAGTGGTGCTAATAACACTTACTCAGGTGACGATAGTAAAACTATTGGTCTTGTCTTCCACAAGTCTGCTGTTGGTACAGTAAAACTTATGGATATGACAACTGAGATCTCTGGTTCTGACTACGGAATTATGTATCAAGGTACATTAATGGTTGCTAAGTATGCTCTTGGTCATGGAATCCTAAGACCAGAATGTGCAGCTACTATTAAGCTATCTGCTTCTTAATTTCAATTTATAGGGTATCTTATTATTAGATACCCTTTTTTTATTATCAATGACTAAAAAAAGAATAAAAGTTCCAACATCACCACCAGCATCAGGTCAACTTAAACCAAAATACAATCGTGCTATTGAACGCTACTGGGAAGGTTACAATGATGCTGTTGTTCCAGAAGGATATATGCTTGTTCATCAACTGATTAAAAAACCAAACAAAAACAGAAAATCACTTAAAATTAAAAAAGCTTAACTAATCCCATGTATTCATCAAAGAAGAAAAAGAAGAAAGGTGGGAGAGACTCACTTAAAATTAAAAAGAAAGGGTACTAATTATGTTTGGCAAGAATAAAAAGAAAAAAGGTATTCTTGGATTAGAAGGTCAAGCTTATCTTGATGCTTATAATAAAAAGATGACCGATACAGGAAAAAGTACTCTTGCTGAAAAAGCTAGATTTTATAAAGAGACACAGAAAGTTAAAGCACAAAAACTTAAACAGGCAGGTATGTAATGGCTGTAGCTGAAACCACAGAACTTGAATGTATCAATATTATGTTGGCTGCTATAGGAGAAGCACCTATAAACAGTCTTCTCGGTACTCTTCCTGTTGATGCTCGTATTGCTCAATCAACTCTTACTGAAGTAAACAAAAGTGTGCAATCAGAAGGGTGGTCTTTTAATACTGAAATAGATGTAACTCTCACAAGAGACATATCTAATCAAATTAATTTACCAATTAATGTTTTAAGAGTAGACGCAAATATACATCAACACCCGACCATAGATCCTATACAACGTGGTTTAAAATTATATGACAGACAAAACAATAAGTTTGAATTTGAAGAAGACTTAATTTGTACTGTTGTTTATTTTAGAGATTTTAGTGAGATACCAGAACCAGCTAGATACTATATGAATATTAAAGCTGCAAGATTATTTGTTGATAGATTAGTTGGAGATCAAGCATTAAGAACATATAACAAAGAAGATGAAACTAGAGCTAGAGCTATATTAATGGAAACAGATTTAGCAAACGGAGATCACAATATGCTACGAGGAGATCCTTCTCTTACTAATATCTTTGATACTTACAATCCTTCTAGTGCTTTAATTAGATAACTATGAGTGTTATTTCAAGATCTATACCTACATTACTAAGAGGTATATCGCAGTCTTCTGATGCCTTAAAGCAAGCAGACCATTCTGATATACAAGATAATGCTGATAGCAACCCTGTTCTTGGTCTTACAAAAAGGTCGGGATCTCAGTTCTTAGCTTCAGTTGGTAGTTCTACTCTTGGTAATGTTCATATACAAACTATAAATAGAGATGCTAGTGAACAGTATGTAGCGATATTTAGTAATGGTAATGTCAAAGTTTATGAGTTAGATGGCACAGAAAAAACAGTAACAAAACCTGATGGTACTGCTTACTTAAATACATCAGATCCTAGAAGTGTGATGAAGACAGTAACTATTGCTGACTTTACTTTTGTTGTTAATACAAGTATTACAACAGCAATGGATTCTGCTTTATCAAATAGTGCTAATAATATAACTCAAGCGATAGTCTTTATAACTCAGGCAACAGCTAAAACAACTTACTCTGTGACTGTAGATGGAGTGACAGTTACCGATAATACAGATGGCAATGATCCTCTTTCAACTGATACTGTAGCTTCAGATCTTGCTGCTGGATTAAATTCTGGTCTTACAGGTTTTACTATTGCTAGAAATGGTCCTGTAATTCATATAAAGAAAACTGATGGTAGTGATTTTTCTATAGATGGTACTGATACTCAAGGTAATACCAAGATGACAGTAATAAAAAATTCAGTACAGCAATTTACTGATCTACCAAATGTGTCACCTAATGGATATGTAGTAGAGATTACAGGTGATGAGGGTACAAACTTTGATAACTACTACGTTAAATTTACAACTAACAATGGTAATGCTTTAGAAGAAGGACAATGGCAAGAAACAGTAGAAGCTGGCATACCTTTTAAATTTGATTATGCAACCATGCCCCATGTTTTAATAAGACAGGCAGATGGTAATTTTAGATTTGCAAAAGTAGATGGTGATACTTATACATTATCTGGTACTACTTTTACATTACCTAAATGGGGTGAACGTATTGTTGGTGATTTAGTTTCTTCACCTAACCCTTCTTTTATTGGTAATAAAATTAATAACGTATTCTTCTTTAGAAATAGACTTGGGTTTTTAGCAGCAGATAATGTAATACTTTCGACAGTATCAGAGTTCTTTAACTTCTTTTCTGAAACAGTTATATCAGTTTTAGATACTGAACCCATAGATGTAGCTGCTTCTCATACTAAAGTTGCGATCTTAAAACACGCAGTAACTATGGGAGAAAAACTTATATTATTTTCTGAACAAACGCAATTTGTATTATCAAGTTCAGCGGACAACCTTACACCTTCAACAGCTAACGTACTTGTACAAACTGAGTTTGAAAGTAACGCAGCAGCACAACCTGTAGGTTCTGGTTCTTCTATTTATTTCTTAACGAAGAAAGGATCTTTTGCTGGTATAAGAGAATATATTATTGCAGGTAATCAACAGATCCAAGATGCAGCAAACACAACTATTCATGTACCAAGACTGATACCAAGTGGCATTTTTAAAATGGCAGTATCAAACAACCAAGACATTCTTGTTTTGCTTGGCACAGAGAATCCAAACAAACTATATGTAAATAGATGGTTATATGGAGATGGATTTAGTAAAGCTTTAAATGCTTGGTTTACATATACATTAAACAGTAATAGGTCTATTTTAAATGTTGATTTTATTGGTACTGATTTAATAATGGTTATAGAAGAAGCTAATGGTGTGACCTTAGAAAAGATACCATTTGAAACGAACTTCAGAGAACCTAATGCAGACTTTGAATATCATCTAGATCATAAATTAACTGAAGCAACTAGCGGTGTATCTATTGCTTACAACTCTACTAGCGGTGTATCTACATTTACAGTTCCTTATAGACTAAGAGCTAATATGAATATTGTTGGCAGGTATCTAGCTGATGGAGAGACAAGTACATTTGTAGATGCTCAAGGCAATACAAAAACTCTTGTATCAGGGCAAGTAATTACAACAAGTAACGCAACTAATGGTTCTACTTCTACGATTACAGCAACAGGAGACTTTAGAAATAGTAAATTTATTATTGGTGAACCTTATGAAATGCACTATAGATTTAGTCAACAGAGATTAACTCAAGGAGGAGGAGGTGCTACTGAACTTATAAGTGGTCGATTACAAATACATCATTTTTATATCAAATATGAAGATTCTGGTTTCTTCCAAGTAGAAGTAACACCTGAGAATAGAGACACATCTCTACATAAATTTACTGGTCGTTTGCTTGGTGCTGCTTCTGCTTCTCTTGGTCAGATCAATTTAGATACAGGTACGTTTAAAGTTCCTATTATGAGTAAATCAGACAGAGTAAGTATAGATGTAAAAAACAATACGTTCTTACCTACCTTATTAGCTAGTGCAGAATATGAAGGAGTATTTCATATGAGGAGTAGAAGAATGTAATGGGATATTTAAGAAAATCAAAATTATCAGATCTTAATTATGTATGCCAAAACATGAGACAAATGGATAGGTTAGAAGGTTTATATCAAACAGGTAAAGACCCAGAAGAATCTTTACGCTTGTCTTATTTGTTTGGTGAAAGAGTTTTAACAATAGCTGGTGACGAAGATCAACCTATGGGATTATGTGGAGTCGGAAAAGATGGTTGTATCTTTATGATTTGTACAGATGAATTGTTTTCTAATAAAAAATATAAAATACAACTTATAAGAAAAGGTCGGGAATGGGTAGATAGTTTGTTGAAATCTTATAAAGTCCTATATAATTTTGTATATGCAGAGAATCATTCTGCTATAAAGTGGTTAGAAGCTCTTGGTTTTGTGTTTATAAACTATCACGAAAAATATGGACAACATGAAAAACCATTTTATGAATTTTTGAGGATTGCCTAAATGTGTGCCATTGTTGCTTCTGTTGGTCTTTCTTTATTTCAAGGGCTTGCTATGCGTAGTGCTGCAAGTAAAGCAGCAGCAGATACGGCTGAAATAGAAAAACAAGGAGTTAAATCAGCAGAAGATTCAAAAAGAAATAAACAATTAGCTTTATCTGAAGGTAAACAAGAAAAGACTGTAGCTGCTAGACAAGATCAATTTGCTAAAAGAATAGATACATTAAGAGCAACTAAAGCTTTATTAGCATCAGGACAAGTTGGCAATACCACAAATTTATTAGTAATGGATCAAGCAAGACAAGGTGCAAACTATAATGAAAAAATAAGACAAAGTATTGATTCTATGGACAGACAATATTTATTTGATGTAAAAGGAACTGAAGCAGAATATCAAGGTATTAGAAATAGATATAGAAGTAATACTATTAATGCTTATAACCAAATACCTTCACTAGGATCAATCTTATTAAATGCTGCTGGAAGTGGTCTTAGTGCTGGTATTTCAACAGGAGCTATTAAATAATGTCAAACAGTTTTCTTAGTACATCAGGTCAAAGTTTTAGAAGACCAGTAGATACTTTTGTTGCACCAGTTAGTGTTGTTCAAAAAAGTAGCATGATGGATCTTGCTGAAACTTTGGCAGACATAAATCCTGTATTGCAAAATTTTATAGTACAAAAAGCAAAACAAACAAACGAAAGAAAAATAGCAGAAGGTCAAACCTATATTTTAGAAGCAGATGATGAAACATTGAAAAAAGCTTTAAAAGCAATTAACGATAAAGATGGCGAAAGAGCTAAAAAAGATTTCTTAGGTAACAATAAATTTTTTAGAATAGGAGTAGAAAGACAATTAGCAATTAACTTGGGTAATGCTGCTGAAGGTAATACTGAAAAGTTTTTTAAAAGTTTTGTTATACCTCAAGAATTACCAGACGGAACAACTATAAATACATCTTTAGCTTCTTATGATGTAAACTCTGCTGCTTTTGATAATGCACTATCAGAGTTTAATAGAACATCATTATTAAATACAAAAGGAATAAGACCAGAAATTTTAAATAGATACTTTTTACCAAAACAAAACGCTGCATTAAGAAAAGTATTTGACAATCAAATAAGCAGTTCAGCAGATGCAAAAATTAACCAAATGAACATAGGTTTTGCTGACTCATTATTAAGTAGTTGGAAAAGCATAGATTATTACGATAAAAATATTGGACTTAATATTATTGATAATAATGGTTTTATTGATGGTGAAAATTATGCTTTAAATGAAATGCAAGAAAATACAGATTATATGGCAAGGCTTGGTTTAACTTCTTCTGTTTCTCCTTCAAATATGTTTAATATTTTAAAAACAAGTTCTTATAAAATTTTTAATGACTATAAACAACAAAATTTAAATATGAATGAAGCTATGAATGAAATAGAAGATTTTATTGATTTTGTTGGTTTTGTTAAAGTTGGTCCAAGTTCTATAAACAAAAAAGGTACAAAAGTACAAAAAGATTTGAAAAGCTATATAACTAATGAGATTTTGAATTTAAAAAAAGATTTATATAAAGATGTAAATGATGCAAATAAACAAGAAAAAGATTTTGCAGAGCAAGCAGAACTAGCAGATATTGACAACAGATTAGATGAATTAAATTTTGAAAGTGTAGATTTAAATGTAATTAGAAAAAACGCAGAAATAATAAATGGTATTCAAAATGATTACAAAGGTAGATTAGAATTTATAAATAAAGAAGTTTCTCTAAGAAATTTTAATGTAGATGGCTGGTGGCAAAACTTTAGAAATGATTGGGTTAATGGAGAATATGAAAATAATAAGATTGGAGCAAGACAAGATTTAATAAACTTTATGTCAGCACTTGGAACGTCTGCCACAAAAGAGGATCAAACAAAATATAAAGAGTTAGATGATTTAGTAAAAAACCAATCAGGCAAAAGCGTTATAGATCAATACCCAGAAATCAAAGCACTTATTAAATATGGAGATAAAGTTGTTTCTTCATTTCAAAATCCACTTACAGGAACAATGGAAATGACGAATGTACAAGCACAACGTAAATATGATTTAGATGGATTTTTTAAGCAGCAAATAAATGATGTAATAACTGATATAGCTATAGATGAAAAACAAAAAAGACAAATAGTTAATGATTTAAAAAGTTTTTACAAGGGTCAATTAGTAGAAATAGTTAAAGAAACATATACGTTTAATAATCCAGAAAATGACATAGAAGGTATGAGAGAAGATATGTATGAAAGAAATAGAAATACAGGCGAATTTGAACTTAAAAAAAATAATTCAGTAAATGAAAACATTAATAATATTCCACAAACTAATGATTCGTTTTTAGATTTTAATAAAAAATTATCAGATAATATAGTTGAAAATGGACAAAGAATAGTTAGTGATGTAGTTAATTCTTTAGGAGCTACAGATGGCAGTTTACTTGCTATGGCTCCTATTGATGAAGAACAAAAAGAAGAAATAAAAATAGTAGGTACAGAAGAACCAAGTGGTGTAAAAAGATTCGAAGCTAACTTTCCTGTTTTTTACAAACTAGCTAAAGATGCAGGGCATAAGTTTCCAGAAATAACAGCAGCACAAGTAATGTTAGAAACAAGTGGTGGTGCAACACCTTCTGCTACAAATAATTATTTAGGTTTAAAAGCTACTCAAGATGAAACCAATAGAGGTGAATCAACTTTACAAAATACTACGGAGAATGAAAATGGTGAAGTTGTTTCTATAAAAGATAATTTTAAAAACTTTAATACTTTAGAAGATATGATGAGTCAATATAAAAAAGAATGGAATGATGACTTTATGGGAAGAAAAGGTACTGTTAATGTAGATACTGCTGAAAAAGCAGCTAAGTTGCTACAAGCAAATGTTTATGCAACTGATCCTGATTATGCTAAAAAGATTATGCAAATAATCAGAGATGCAAAACGTAATCCTCCATTATTTTAAAGATGACAGATTCAGCGATTTCTAACCAGTTAGATAACATGGAAGAACCACCTGTTGTCAATAATCAATATAAACGTAAAAACATATTTGAAGACGATCAAAGTTTAATAGATTTTGATACTGTATATAATGAAGATGAAACTATTAATAATTTTTACTTAAATGAAACTGATGCAATAGATTTTAGTAGTGAAGAATTTAATAAAACTAGAAAAATATTTACTGACTTAACAGAGCAAACAGATCAAAAACAAAATTTAAAAGGATTAGCTAAAGGTCTTGGTCTTGAAATTGGTGTAGGTATTGGTGCAGATTTAGCTTTTGCACCTTTACTAGCTGCTGGACCTCTTGGTATTGCTGCTTATGGTGGAGGTCAATTTGCTGTTGGTTATTACACAAATATACAAGCACAAAAATTAAGAGGAGTAAAAGAAATTAGTCAAGCAGAAGCTATAGCTGCTGGATTAGCTCAAATAGTTCCAGCAGGTGTAACTGCTAAAGGCATAAAAGGTATTGCAAAAAGTGGAGTTTATGGTGCTGGTTTTGGTGTAGGAGAAACTTTTGTTAGGGATTTATTAGGTGATGATGTAAGTCGTGATGAATATTTATTAAGTCTAGGATTTGGTGGTACTTTTGGTGCTGGTTTTAAAGGTTCTGTAGATGGATTAGGTAGTGTATTTAAGAAAATTAAAGGCAAAACACCAATAGAAGCAGATAAAATTTTAACTAAAAAAGATAAAAAAATTGTTGAAGAAGCTGTAAATAATTTAGATCAAGTAGGGAAAAAACAACAAACAGATTTAGAAAGTAAAGGATTAAATATAGAACAACAAAAACAAACTGTTACAAGAACTTTTGTAATGCCAAATCAATTTAAAAGAACAAAACCTAATTATGGTAGTGCATCTATTGTTTTTGAATCTGATCTTGATAAACTTGCTTGGTCTTTAAGACTTGGTAAAAAAAATCCACCACAGAAAGAACAACAAATGTTACAAGCATTTATATCTCAGGGGTTTACAGAAAAAGAAATAAGACTTCATGGTGCAAATATACATAAAAAAATTAAAGATATTGTTATTGAAAAAACTGGAAGTGCTACTGCATCTCCTAATAATACAAAAGGTTTAATTATTGAAGTACCAGCAGATGCTAAATATGCAGGTGGAGTAAAAACTTCCTTAAATAAATTAGACAAAACAAAACAAGATTTAGGAGATGTCTCTAAGAATCCACAACAAATTTCTTTTATAAAAAGTTTAAAACCAAAACAACAAAAAACTATACAAGAAATGGTAAAAGTCTTAAAAGATGCTGATGTTTTTACTGGTTCAAAAAGTCAACAACAAACTAAATTAGAAGGTTTAGGTATGTTTGATGACGGAGTTATAAGATTACAAAATACAAAGTTTATTAAAGAATATGGTCAAGCATATTCAAAATTATACAACTTAGTTCCTAGTGATTCTTTAAACTATGCAATAGCTCAAACAATTACATTACAAACAGAAGACGTAGCTAATGTAAATAAAAAATTAATACAAGCAATAAAGACAAAAGATACAGGATTGATAGATCAATCTATAGATGATCTAACAGAATCATTATTAGGTGTAGAGGAATGGTTAAAACTTGGCATACCACTTAGAACACAAACTGCTAGAACATTAAAATCTTTTGGAATGAAACCTGAGTCTGGTATTGAAGGTAAAACTGTTGATGAAGTAATGAATCTTACACCAGCAGAAAGGTCAGCTTTGACAGCAAAACAACCTGACATAGAAATGGACATTAATCAAAGTCTTTTACAAAATGAAAAACTTAGAACTGATTTAAAAGATGCATTAAAACAAGCAACAGAGACAGATGATTATTCTGAATTAGTTAAATTAACAACTGATTTAGATGGTGCAGCAGGTAGTGTAGAAAAAATGGTTGCTATAAAAAATACAGATGCAATACAAGTTGGTAAGTTTGTTGATAAAGTTGCTAGAACATACAATGAAATTGGTATTAACGCTTTACTTTCAAGTCCTACTACACAAAAAATTAATTTATATTCTGGTATTGCACAAACATTTTTAAAAGCTTTTAATAATTTTAGTGCTTCTTCTAATAACGTAGAACTTACAGCAGCCAAAAAACATTTATTTGCACTATTTCAAAACTTTGATTTTGCTTTGCAATCATGGAAAAGATCTTGGGATATGGAAGATAATTTTATTAACTTAGGAAATATTAAAGGAGAAACAAGTCAAAGATATATGATTTCTTCTGACAGTAGTTTTTTCCCTTTAAAAGCTTATAACGAATTTGGAAAGTTTATAAGATTACCTAGTCGTTTAATGACAGCTACAGATGCTTTGGTGCAAGCACCAAATATTTTAGCAGCAGCAACGTATGAAGCTACTATAGAAGGTGCTAAATTAGGTAAATCAGGAGATGAATTAAACAAATATATTAAAGGTCATGTTGATGGTATTATTAGTTATTTTTTAAAAAATTCAAAAGGTGATGTAGGAAGAATAGAAACAGTAGATGGTCAACAAGTTTTTACTCCTGATCCAGTAACGCAAAGAATATTAATGCAATCAAAAGAATTTGGTAAACAAATTACTTTTACTCAAGATATAAGAACAGAAGATTATTTTGGCAAAGGGGCTTCTTGGGTTAATAACTTAGCAGTACAAAATCCTGTAGCTCGATTTTTCTTTACGTTTACCAGAACTCCTACAAATATAATTAAAGAAGTTATGAGATATACACCTGTTATAAATACTCCTGTAGTTCGTAGATTACCAAATCAAGTTCCTTTCTTTGGTGGTCAATATCAAAACATAAATCCTTTAAATGCTTTCTTTTTACCAGAAATGAAAGCAGATTTAATAAGTCCTGATCCTTTAATAAGAGCAAATGCAATAGGTCAGATAAGAATGGGATATGCTTTTGGAATGATTCTTGCAGGTGCTACATTTAAAGATCATTTGTTTCCTGACTATGATTTAGATAGTGAACCAAAGAAGTTTGGTATAACAGGCGGTGGTCCTAATTTTATGACAAAAGAAGGGGCTGCTATGTGGATTTCAATGTATAAAGATGGTTGGCGACCTTATAGTAGATATTTTTTAAATTATGACGAAGATGGAGAACCAATGTATAAAAATGGAGAACCAGTTTATACATATAAAACTTATGAAAATTTACCTGATCCAATACTTTCTTTTGTAAGAATTTTTGCTGATTTTGCTGAGTGCGGTCCTTTTGTTAAAGATAAAGAATATGGAGATTTTTGTACTGGTTTTACTGCAACTATTGGGAGAAACGTATTTAACAGAAGTTATACGCAACAAATCAATGAAACAATTAATTTGTTTTCAGCAGTACCTACGATTGGAAGAAATGAAGATCCCGAAGATGGTGTGGATTATAGAAAGAAAAAAATCTTAGATTATATTGGAAGACAAGGTGCAGGTAGATCAATACCATATTCAAGTTTTTTAAGTAGATTACATAGGATGCCAGCAGACATTTTAACGGAACTAGGTTTTACTGAAGAAGAAGCAAGACAATTAGCAGAATCAAAAGGTGATTATAGTCAACTTAAATGGTTTATGAAACCTGATACAAAAACAAGAGCAGGTGATACAGCTTACGAGCCAACTCTTGAAGATGGTAGTTTTGATTTCAGTGATGAAGACTTTAATAGGGCTGAAACTGCATACCAAGCATTAGATAATATTCTTAGCAAAGCAAAAGAGTATGTACCTAATAATGTTGGTGGATTATTACCAGCACAAGTAGAACACGTTACAGGTGAAATTATAACTTATCCTCAAAAAGATGGTCTTGATTTAATATCAAATGGCAGACATAGTTCTAGTAAAAATCATAAGTATTATATGGCTACAAAGTTAATAGGAAAATTATTACCAGAACCACCAGAAGTTATAAGAGGATCAAAATTTAAAGGTGTTGGTAGTAAAAATTTTGTACCAAAAAAATTAGATAAAACTGAATATTCAAATCTTAAACGAATTGTTAATACAACAACTATTAAAAAAGCTGGAAAAAATTTAAAGTTAAATGATGCTATTAATGATTTTATAGATGGTAAATTTTTTAAATATCACGAAGCTATGATTGAACAATATGGTTTAAAATCAAGGGAAGGAAAAACGTCAGCAGAATTTATATTTACAAAAATGAATAGAATTAATAATCGTTTTATTACAAAAGGCATTATTGAATATACTAATAAGTATATGGGCAAGGAAGGTTTTGCTGATAGAATTAAAGCAAAAGATGATCTAAAAATGGATTATTATGAAAAATTAAAAAATCAAATGAGTGAATTAAATCTAGGATTCTTTTAATTATGGCTACCAATACCTCTACGACTACACAAACTCATAATGGCACAGGTAGTCAAAACAACTTTGCTATATCATTTCCATTCTTAGCTAACTCTGAAGTAAAAGTTACTGTTGGTGGTGTTCTTAAAACACTAGGAACTCATTACAATATTGTTGGTTCTGAAGTACAGTTTACTGCTGGTAATACACCTCCTAATGTTACAGGTAATATTATATTTAATAGAGATACAAACATAAGTGCTGCAAAAGTAGATTTTACAGATGGTAGTGTTTTAACTGAAATTGATTTAGATAATAATGGTAATCAAGTATTATTTGCTCAACAAGAAATAATTAATGACTATGTAAAAAGAGATGGCTCACAAACAATTACAGGCAATTTAGTTTTTGAAGGTGCAACTAATGATAATAATGAAACCACACTAGCGATAACAGATCCTACTGATGATAGAACAATTACGTTACCTGATATTACAGGTACAGTCGTAACTACAGGTGATACAGAAACAGTTACATCAACAATGATTACTAACAATACTATTGTTAATGCTGATGTAAATGCAAGTGCAGCTATAGATGGAACTAAAATATCACCTAACTTTGGTAGTCAAAATATTGTCACCTCTGGAACTGTTGATGGTAGAGATGTATCAACTGATGGTACAAAATTAGATGGTATTGAAAGTGGAGCAACAGCAGACCAAACGGCAGCAGAAATAAGAACACTTGTTGGAAATGCAACAGACAGTAATGTTTTTACAGATGCAGACCACAGTAAGTTAGATGGTATTGAAGCTAGTGCTACCGCAGATCAAACTGCTGCTGAGATTAAAACACTTGTTGGCAATGCAACAGACAGTAATGTTTTTACAGATGCAGACCATTCAAAATTAAATGGGATTGAATCTGGTGCAACACAAGATCAAACAGGTGCAGAAATAAAAAGTGCATATGAAGCAGAATCTAATACAAATGCTTTTACTGATACTGAAAAAAGTAAACTAGCTGGTATTGAAGCTAGTGCTGATGTTACAGATGCAACTAACGTAGATGCTGCTGGTGCAGTAATGAATACTGACTTAAGTACAAAAGGTCAAATCTTAGTGGGAGATGGTTCTGGTGATCCTTCAGTACTTGGTGTTGGTACAAACAACTATGTCTTAGTTGCAGATAGCAATGAAGCTACAGGTGTTAAGTGGGCAACAGTACCAGCAGGTAGTGGTATGAGTAATCTTGTTGAAGATACTACCCCACAGCTAGGTGGTGATTTAGATATTAACGGACAAGATATTGTTACTACATCTAATGGTGATATTGATTTAGATCCTAACGGTACAGGTAAAGTCGTTGCTAAAGGTAATGCTAATAGAGGTTCTGGACAGATAAAACTTAACTGTGAACAAAACAGTCATGGTGTAATTATAAAAGGACCACCTCATAGTGCTGCTGCTGATTATACACTTACCCTTCCTAATAATGATGGTGATGCAGGTCAGTTCTTAAAAACTGATGGTAGTGGTGTTACCAGTTGGGATAGTGCAGCCAACTTAACAACTCTTACTGAACATACTGGTGCTGACGCTAACGGAAATTCTGCTGGCGATCTTATTTTTGAAGGAACTGATACTGACAGTAGTGGTTCTGTAACTGATGACGATAGAACTAAATATGATAAAAGTTTAAATACTTTCAACATTGGGAAAAACGTCAGTATCAATATTGGTTTTCTTAATGTTTCAACTAAAACAGCAGCTACAACTGCTGTCCAAAGTGGTTTAACTGGCTATGTTCAACAGTTTTCTGCAAAAATTGGAAACAGTACTGGTGCAGATATATGGCTTAGTAGTCAAGGAAAAAAAGTCACTATAGCTTCTTCTGATAGTCTTACACATGAAGTTGCAAGATTTCAAACCTCTGCTCTCGGTGCAAGTCAACATGGTTTTGTACATCTAAATTATGTAACAGCAAACGCAGGTGGTAGCACCTCTATGGCACAAAGGCTGGCAACAACCTCAACAGGTATGACCTTTACTGGTGTTATCGTACCTGCGGCTGATAGCACACATGATCTTGGGACTAATGCTGTTAGATGGAGAAATATATATGCAGATGATTTATATGGATCAGCAGCTAACTTAACAGCAATACCAGCAGCCAACATTACAGGTACTTTACCAGCGATCTCAGCTACAAATCTAACTAATATACCTGCTGCTAATATCACAGGCACTTTACCTGCTATTGATGGATCAAACCTTACTGGTATAACAGCAGGGGCGCAGGGTGGTGGTGGAGAATCTATATTCTTTGAGAGTGAAGTTGCTATGGATAATGATTACACAATAACTGCAAATCATAACGCTTTGGTTGCAGGTCCCCTAACAATTAATGCTACACTAACAATAAATAGTCCTTCAGTCGTAACTATTCCATAATGGCTTTATCTATTAACGGCACTACTGGTATTTCTGGGGTTGATGGAAGTGTTGCCGCCCCTGCGGTAACTGGAACGGATAGTAATACAGGTATAACATTTCCCTCTGCTGACACTATCAAGTTTGCTACTGGTGGTGTTGAAAGAATGTCAATCACTAATAGTGGTGTAAGTGCAAGTAAACATATTATTCAGGTTGTTCACGCTTCTTTTTCAACTGAAACAACTATTGCTTCTACCTCTTTTACAGATACAGGATTGACAGCTTCAATAACACCTTCCAATAGTTCTAATAAAATTTTAATTATAGTTTCACAAAATCTACAATTTTCTAGAAGTAATACTTCGGCAGGTGGTGGAATGAAAGTTGTAAGACTTGTTAGCGGAGGTAGTGATGTAAGTATTTACGAAGCAAATAATAGCCCATCAACTTTAGGTATTCAATTAAATGCTTTTGGTCAAGGATTATTTTCAAGAATGAACGCTTGTGTAAATATTGAAGATTCTCCAAGCACAACCTCTTCAGTTACTTACAGAGTACAGGCAGCGTCAGGTACAACATCCGATAATGGAAAAGTTATAGGTCAGGAAGAAGATACACCATCACATATCACTTTAATGGAGATAGCAGCATGATATATAAAAAAGTAGATGCTTTACAAAGCTTAAAACCTAATAAAGAGTTTGTTTGGATTGGGAGAGAATATTCAGGTCTTAATTATAAAGGTAGCGATACAGTCCCAACAGAGTCTGCAATAGATGCAGAGGTAACAAGATTAACTAACGCAGAACCAATGAGATTATTAAGAGTAGAACGAGATAAATTATTAGCAACGACAGATTGGAGAGCTAGTTCTGATTTAACACTTACAGATGCTTGGAAAACCTATCGTCAAAGTTTGCGTGATTTACCAGCTAGTAGCACCCCAACTCTTGATTCTGATGGTAATTTAGATATGAGTTCTGTTACCTTTCCTACTGAGCCTAGTTAACCATGACAGCAAAGATTAAACTA